>MDTF01014398.1_pt1 | contig 16223 bp, 13 predicted proteins | sample 811191 | NCBI WGS metagenome assembly MDTF01 (sample SAMN05326649, study PRJNA326480) | marine metagenome | isolation source: seawater | place: Southern Ocean | collected 2011 | reverse complement strand
TGGTGGGTAGGTAGGTGGGTATTTACAATAATTTCACCTAAGTTACTGATTATATTCAGTCTTCAAGTCCGCCCACTGGTACCATTTTTAGGCTTTTGGCGCTATGGATGGCTTAAGTCCCTAATATCATAGCCGATATTGTTTAAGTACGTTTACAGATTTGTAAAATCTAGACTTTGCGATTAGCAGATCCTTGGTCGGACAATTTAAGCAGCCTCAGGAGATGCTCAGCTCATGAGTTTCGACGAAGATGACAACAAAGACACAAGCAGCAAAAATGGCGACGATAAACCCAAAACATTTTTCGGGTTTGAAATTGCTGATTCGCTTACCTACGTTGTTGTTATAGTGCTTACAATAATATTTATTTATCAAGCTGCCGGAGTGATAGCGGTTCTTTAGCTAAGATTCGAGCTTTCTTTTTAGATAGAGCCTCATAATATTTTCCCCAAGATTTTTCACATTAACGGCATTGCAAATGAATCTTTTGCGAGAGTTTCTTACCGTGCCTGTTCAGTTTTTGCCTAGCGTGTTAAATTACTCCTCCTAAAATTTACTCTGAAAACTCACTCAAAGGGTGAGCCCAACCCCGAAGGAATCGGTATGCCCAAATACAAAATAGCTCTTTTAGACGGTGATGGTATCGGTCCGGAAATCATGGCCGAAGCAGTCAAGGTACTGGATTTAGTTGCCGAGCGTAATGACTTGGAATTTGAGCTAGTCCATGGGTCATTTGGCGCTAGCGCCTATTTTGAACATGGCCATGCATTCCCTGACGCCACTAAAGCGCTCTGCGATGAAGCTGATGCCATTTTAAAAGGGCCTATTGGTCTTAGCCATGAAGAGTCAAAGAAAATACCTATCGATATGCAGCCTGAACGTGGCGCCCTGCTACCCCTGCGCCGGCGCTACAACACCTTCGCCAACATCCGGCCGGTATTTTTACCCAAAGAATTGGCTCATTTCTCACCCTTGAAGCCCGAAATAATTGGAGATGGAATCGATTTCATCATTATTCGTGAACTAGTGGGCGGCCTTTACTTCGGCAAGAAAGAAACAGGCATCAACGCTGATGGCAAACGCTACGTAAGCGAAGCACTCGAATACGATGAAGATCAAATCGCCAACATCGCCAAAGTTGCCTTTGAAACTGCGCAGAAGCGTAAGAAGGTCTTACACAACATTCATAAAAGTAATGTACTGAAGTCCAGCGTACTTTGGAATGAGGTAATGAGTGAGGTGGGAGCTAATTATCCGGATGTGCAAGTTGTACCCATTTTAGTCGACGCTGCAGCCACCTATTTATGCTTAAACCCAGGTCAGTTTGATGTCATGGTGATGGAAAACATGTTTGGCGACATCCTAAGCGACCAGTGTGGCGGCATCTTAGGCTCGCTAGGACTCATGCCATCAGCCTGTTTAGGCCCAGAAAAAGCTTACTATGAACCTTCCCATGGCTCTGCACCTGATATAGCTGGCCAGCGCATTGCCAACCCATACTCAATGATTGGCTCTGTCGCTATGATGCTTGAGATGAGTTTCAACATGGAAAAAGAAGCTCGGAACGTATGGCAGGCCATGCAGAGTGTCTTTGGCCAAGGGTTCTCGACTCCCGACCTTTCTAAGCCAGGCAAAAATGTGAAGATGATCAGCACCGATGGCTTCGGTGACTTGGTTGTTGAAGAACTAGCGAAGCTTTAGATTGGCTAAACTAGATCGGCTTTTGCGCCAAGCGCAGGCCGATCTAGCCTGATTTATGCCTCAGCTAAACTAATCTGCCATCTCGGAGGCTTGATGAAGCAAAATATTAATCATCCGCATAGTCGACTTAACTGCCGCCAGAACTTGGTTAGCGTCCACGCCCCGAGTTTTGAACTCGTGACCATTATCATTCCAACTGATTACACATTCAGTCAAGGCATCGGTTTTGCCTCCCCGAGGGATGTGCACTTCATAATCCGTTAGGATTGGCATCACAAAATCTCTTTCATGAAGTAACGTCGAAATAGCTGCCATAAACGCGTCGAATCCGCCATTTCCAGAGCCTGAGCTCTGCAATTCCTTCCCTTCTAATTCCACCCGAATACTAGCTGTACTATCAACATTGAGACCACTGTTAATGTAGCAGTTGAGCAAGGTGATGTAGTGAATATCCTTGCTTTGCATGACGTCCGCTATGATAAACGGCAAATCTTCTGCGGTGATGTTTTGCTTTGAATCCCCAAGCTGAACCACTCTTTTAAGAACCTTCGCCTGATCCTCTTCTGAAAGACTTATGCCTAACTCGTCCAGATTATTAATCAGCGATGCTTTCCCGCTCATTTTGCCAAGGGCATAGGTGCGCTTTCGAGCAAAACGCTCTGGGCCTAGATTGGTGACGTACAAATCCCCTTTCATATCACCATCAGCGTGGATACCCGCTGTTTGAGTAAACACGTCCGCACCCACAATCGGAGTATTCGCTGCAATCCATTTGTTTGAAAAATTCTCTACCATTCGACTAAGAACAGCTATCCGTGACTCATCAATACTGAGAGTCATATCTAGCTTATCGCGCAATGCCACCGCCACTTCAGCCAAGGATGCGTTACCCGCCCGCTCACCCAGACAATTAATAGTGCAATGGATCGTATCGATTCCAGCGGTGACTGCTGCGAGGGCATTTGCGGTAGCAAGGCCATAGTCATTATGGGGATGGAAATCGAACACTTGCTCAGGAAAGCTGCTCATCATGTCAGTTAAGGCTGAGGCAACTTCTTGAGGTGACATTAATCCTAAGGTGTCGGGCAGCAAATAGTGCCCTATGCCTAAGTGCTTTGTCGCATTAACCAAACCGAACACATAATCCTTGCTGTCGTTATAGCCATTAGACCAATCCTCTAAATACATGTTGGCTCTTAGCCCTTGGGATTGCGCGTACTCAACAGTTCTGGCGATATCTGCAGAATGACTTTCTAATGTTTTCCCTAATTGCTGCCGGCAATGCTTTTCACTGCCCTTCGCCAACAAATTAATTACTTTCCCACCGGCCTTCACAATCCAATCAACGCTTCGTTTATAGTCCACAAAACCAAGCACTTCAATTTGATCAACGAATCCAGCTTCAGATGCCCATGCGGTAATCTGCGCTACAGCCTTTTGCTCTCCTTCGGAAACGCAAGCCGACGCCACCTCAATGCGATCAACTTTAAGGGACTGCAACAACGCCCGAGCAATATTCACTTTTTCATTCGCTGAAAAAGAGACACCCTGTGTTTGCTCACCATCTCTAAGAGTGGTGTCCAGTAAAGATATATGCCGCGGCTTCGCCGTACTCATTGCTCATCCTTTGAATGTTGAATAAGACGTCTAAAAAAGTCTTAAAATCGTAAATGGGGTCGCATTCTAGCAAAATCTTTGCCGCTACGGATAGCCGTAGGCCAGCCATCTCAATTAGGAGCCGCAAGTTAAGCTCCATTTGGTCTGAGTTAAGCACTCACTAGGTGCGTCTTCAAAGCCCTTGACTAGCTCTCAGATTATGGGCTGCAGTGAGCTACAGGGCCGTTACAAAAAGCTATCGGGATGGTTAAAAGCGGCAATATACCCTACAATTGCGCTCTCATAATTTGAATAATGACGACACAAAATGGAAACTCTGCACTACGCCGACTTACCTCGCGCCAAGCTAATGCGCCGCCTTGCAGCGTTGCTTTATGATGGTTTTTTGGTATTCGCAATATGGATGTTAATTGGATTTATTTTGCAATTAGTAGTGGGGCCTGACACCAACGAACTAGTCGACGGGGTTGTCAAAACTGACCCTATTACCAGCGCTCTTCTTTTCACACTCATGGTGATTAGCGCCTCAGGTTTTTACTTATGGTTTTGGCAAAAAAATGGCCAGACTCTTGGCATGATGTCATGGCGTCTAAAGCTCGTGACAACAGACAATCAGTTAGTGGGTTTGAAAGATGGGCTAGTGAGATATTTCTTGGCTTGGCCATCATTCTTTTGCGCTGGTATCGGTTACTTATGGCTTTACCTAGACAACGAAGGGGATGCCCTACATGACAAACTTTCGCACACCAAGGTTGTTGTTGTACCCAAATCTCACCGGCCTTTGAAATAGAACCTCACCGGCCGTTAAACGAGAGCCTCAGCCTAACGGTTTAGCCTCATGCAAAGTGCCGCACTAATCAACTACTTTAAAACCGGCTTTAAAAAGCTTCTTTCATATCTCAGTATGCATCCGCTTTCGTCCGCATAAGCAAATGCTGCTTTGCATTTTTCATCTTTGAAAGACTTTTTTCTATAGACCTCATAATGAGCAAGACTAGCAAAACTAAAAAGTGCTAGAGCGATATCATTGGCACCTTCCGACGGCAAAAAATATCCATGATGCTGCCCCCCAAATTGCTCAACTAAAGGAATCCAAAGCTTGGCATATGTCTCAAATTCCTTTGTTTTCTTTGGATCTATCGTATATTTCAGGTAACAGGTGATCACAATTTTATCCTAGGAATTAACTTCGCTTGACTCATATTTAACGGTAGGGGCTGCGCTCATGGATTTTATTTGCGCTGGCAAAGTATTATTAGTCAGGCTTATTTTCAACAACTGAAACTAAAATACCGTTGTCAACGCACGCGCCGAATAAGAACAACGCCAAGTATCCCACACAGCAGGATCGGAAAAAGCACAGCAAACAATGGATTGAGACCGTATATCAAACTTGCAGGCTCCATCATTCGTTGAACAATAGTGAAAACTAAGCCGATAGACAACGATATAAAGACTCGAAATCCCGTAGTCGATTCTCGTAGTGGCCCAAACACGAACGAGATGGCTAACACCACCAGTGCCAACGTCGCGATAGGCTGAGTAAGCTTTTTCCAAAAGGCTAAATTATATTTGGCGCTATCAAGCCCCTCGGATTCGAAATATTTTGCTAGTCGATAAAGCCCCGTTATGGATTGCTCGTCAGGCTTAACCAACAAGACACTGAGCAATTCAGGAGAGAGCTCCACGACCCAGTCTTCCTGTAAGTAATGATTGCTGGAAATGGTTCGGTCTCCCAAAATCGACTCGTCTATATTCTCAAGAAGCCAGTAATTACCACTGTTTGATTCTATGTATTGCGCGGTTTCAGCAAATTTCGCCGAAATCAGACGACGGTCTTCACTTACCGTATATCGTGTAACCCCAAACAGGCTAGCGCCGCCTGGGGCGATTGCATTAATGTGAATGAAGTCGTTTCCTATTCGCTGCCAGTTACCCTGTTCTGAGCCTATGGATGCATTGGCACTTTGTTGCACCGCACGATTACTTTTCGCGGTTTGCTCTAAAGGCGGCGAAACGTATTCGCCAATCAGCAAGCTCAACCCCATGACAAGGAATGTTGGTTTGAGCACTGCGAGAATTATTCGGCCGGTTCTAATTCCAGCTGCCTGCATCACTACCAACTCATTGTTTGATGCAAGAATACCCAAACCGATCAACGCCCCTCCCAAAGCTGTAAAAGGTAGCATTTCATACAAACTGGTCGGGGTGGTAAGCAGCACATAGCTTATAGCATTGAGCAGACTATAATTCTCATCGGTGTTGGCTATTTGATCAAGCAAGCTAAAAATTAGATCCAGTGTCCCCATCAGCCCAATAACCACCGTCATGGAAAGGAGCACTGTCCGACTTATATGCTGGTCAAGAATTTTCATGAAGTAGACTTTTTCAACAGCAGCATCAGACCATGGGGCTGATAAATGATGACTCCTAGCATGATAAATAAAGCATGCACCCACCATAAGCCAAGCATTGGATTAATCTCCCCCTCAGCCACACCATCGCGAGAAAATTGCAAAAGGAAAAAATAAACCGCGTAAAGCAGCGCCGCCGGGATTAGCTTGCTATAGCGCCCCGCCCGAGGATTCACTTTAGACATTGGTACTGCGATCAGAGTTATGATCGGAATGAGCAAAATGATCGAGAACCGCCACTGCAACTCCGCCTGCCGTTCCAGTGAATTAGAGCCGAACAACTCCGTTGTTCTTAAGGCGGCCTCCTCAACGAATTCTTCAAACTCCGGCGCATCGGGCAGCAAAATTGATTGGACATCAAACTGACCAACCGAAAAGTCTTTCTGACCGGGGCGTCCTTCGTATTGCAACACGTTTTCCAAGCGCATGAACCGCGCCCCGGAATCGGGATCTATCTCTGGAATCGCTGATTCAGCAATGACTATTCTGGGAGCCCTGCCGGCACCAGAACCTGTATCTGCGGTGCCGCCGGCTGCGACAAAAACCCTTTCCAAACGTCTACCTTCCCCTCTCGCCGACAAGCTCTCCGCATAGGTAACGCGCTTACCGTCTGCAAAAGACTGGAACTGACCCGCGACAATAAGGTCGATTTCGGTCAATTGCGCCTGATCCAGCTTTAACAGCTCAGTATTACGAACCCCCCAAGGCGCCAGTGACAAACTAACAAAGGACATGACTACAAATACCAGTAGAGTAGCCCCTTGAGTCAGCGCTAAAAGCCTTAGCTGACTCATCCCTGATCCAAGCAAAACGACCATTTCATTGTCCGCGTACATGCGGCCATAAGCCAACAGAATCCCTAAAAAAAGGGCCAAAGGCACGATAACTAAAAAAAAGTCTGGCAAGCGGTAAAGCATTAAAAGAAGCAGAACATCAGACGCCAACTCCCCAGCAACCGCCTGACCCAAATACTGAATAAAACGGCTGGTGAGGGCCACCACCATAAGAATTAGTGAGACCGCAGCCATGGTTTGCAGAATTTGTTTACTAAGATAGCGAAAAATTATCACGCCTGAGGTTCACCCTTTTGTTGTCGTACCGTCAAATATAAAGACAGAGCTTTATAGGTGATACGAAACTTGAGCTGTAGTGTACTAGAAGCGAGAAGCAGAATCAGCCAATGCTGGAGGTTGTACTGTGGATTGCGCTTTTCAGCTAAACCGAGCCAAACTGAGCAACGCTAAGCAACCTTAGCATCGTCATGACCGAGCAACGATTTAAAAAGTGCCGGTATCTGGCTTATCTGATGAAGATCAAAATCGAAAAGGACGATGCCGAATTTAGCGCTGCACACAACAGACCCCGACGCACTATTGGTGACCTGCAAACCAATATCGAAGCCATAGCGGTTAAAATCACTCACACCAACATCGATGATTAGCTTATCGTTCGCGAACGATTCAGATCGATAATCAATTGCCAGATCAGTTACCACCATACCCAAGCCATAAATATTGCCTTCGGTAAAACCCAGACTAGCGAGAAACTGAAGCCGTGCCTCGTGAAGTATATTAACCATCGCCACACTGTCTAAGTGCTTTGCGTAGTTAACATCGCTTATACCGACGGTGCGCTCCATACTAAACAGGAACTGTGGCGGGGACTCAACTTTTACTCTAGGCATGGTGTCTCCAAAACAAAGCGTTAAACATCTACTGTGAGACAGCAACAGTCTCATTTGGTTCAAATGCGACTAACTTTAAAATTTTTAGCGTAGTCTTATCCTCAAGCAATCTCTCTGAAAAATGGATAGCCAAATAGCAAAACCTGACTCATATTTAGTATCTATTGCTTAAGCTATTGAATAACTTTAGGATTGTCGTCCTCTTCAATTTACATTCTAAATCGACGCAGCCATATACATGTGATCGAGATCAAAGGAGTTATCGAATCTGATGAAGTATTCAATCAAAGCTGGGGCCGCCGACAAGATTAACTCAGAGTGCGAGATCGTATTCGTTTGGGCTAAGGGCATTCTTTCAGATGAAGCTAAGCTGCTAGACGCCGCTGCAAATAAGGTAATCAGCAAAGTCATCAAAGCCGGAGATTTCAACGGCAACCTTGCTGAAACCTCCCTTATCCACCAGCCTCAAGGACTCAGCGCCAAGCGCGTTCTATTAGTCGGTGCGGGACTCAAAACAAAATTCAATGGCAAAAGTGCAATCAAGGCAATTCGAGCAGCCTACCGGGTTACTCAAAGCCTACCGGCAACTGGCTTACACTTCGCCATTGCCAGCGTGACTGTGACCGATAGAGACAGCAGCTGGCTCACCTCCAGATTGGCCGAAGAAGGCGAAAGCAGCTATTACCGATACACAGCAACAAAAAGTAAGAACGCAAAAGCCCCCGCTACAAAAACAGTCTCCATCTCACCAATTAATGGAGGCCAGCGCAAATCGTTAGATAGCGCCTTAAAGCGTGGCTTTGCGCTCGGCAAAGCGATCAATGTGGCCAAAGAATTAGGCAATTTGCCAGGCAATGTATGCACACCTAGCTATCTGGCCGAACAAGCCAAACAGTTAGGAGATAAGAATAAAAGCATCACCACTCAAATTCTGGGTGAGAAACAAATGCAGCGATTGGGCATGGGGTCACTGCTGTCAGTATCAGCAGGGTCCGCAGAAGAAGCTAAACTCATCGTCATGCAGTACAAAGGAGCAAAAGCGGACAGTCGTCCCTATGCCATCGTCGGCAAAGGCGTCACCTTTGATACCGGGGGAATAAGCCTTAAAGGTGGCAACGGCATGGATGAGATGAAATACGATATGTGTGGTGCTGCAAGCGTCGTAGCAACCATGGGATGTGTCGCCGAACTCAAATTACCAATTAACATCGTTGGTATAGTCGGGGCTGTTGAAAACATGCCCGGCAGCAAAGCCACGAAGCCCGGAGACGTGGTCACTAGCATGTCCGGCCTGACTATCGAAATACTTAATACTGATGCTGAGGGCCGCCTAGTGCTTTGTGATGCCCTCACTTATACGGAACGATTCAATCCCCGCAGTGTTATCGACATTGCAACGTTGACTGGCGCCGCAGTTGCCACTTTCGGCTCTCATGTCACCGCACTGCTTAGTAACAATGATGACCTTGCCAGCGAAATAATCGGATGCGGCACGGACTGCGCTGACCCTGCTTGGCAGTTGCCAATGTGGGACGAGTATCAGAGTCTGTTAAACAGCAATTTTGCAGACATCGCCAACATTGGCGGACCTCGCGCTGGCACCATAACGGCGGCCTGTTTTCTGTCCCGCTTCGCTGAAAAATTCAATTGGGCCCATTTAGATATCGCTGGCAGCGCTTGGGTTTCAGGAGCAGAAAAAGGGGCTACAGGCAGGCCAGTGCCTCTGCTTGTTGAGTACCTTAGCAATCAAAAAGCCTAAAGGGCTAACTCGATGGCCAGTGTCCACTTTTACACTTTGAGCGCCCAGCGCTATGAAAGCGCTGGTGACGTTCTGAATGCAGTGTGCCGACTGACCGAGAAAGCGGTCGGTCATCAGCATGAAGTCTATATTCATACCTCTTCACCTACCCAGTCACAGCAACTAGACGACCTGCTATGGCAGTTTCGTAGCTCATCGTTTGTGCCTCATAGCCAAATGGCTGGTTCTGGCAGTCACCATGACCAAGTCATATTAGGCGACTCACCTCCCCCCAAAAGCTTTAAGGGCATGCTCATTAACTTATCCAGCGCTCCGGTAGGCTCTGTGGCTCAGTTTAGCCGTGTTAATGAATTTGTAGGCCCCCATGAAGCAAGTTTGATTATCGGTCGAGAACGCTACCGTCACTATAAAGCTCAAGGCATTGAGATTGTCACCAACAAGATCTAGAAGAACTCGTCGTCGATCAATCCTCGCAATATACTGTTAACTTAAAAATCAGTGCGTCTCGAGCTGCCGAAGTCCGGCAAAACCCCGTTTCATCATGTATAATCACGCCTCCAATTTAGACAGCCGAGCCAAGCCGCAACATTATGGAAAAGACTTACCAACCACAGCAGCTAGAAAACCATTGGTACAAGACCTGGGAAGAAAGAGGATATTTCGAACCTCAAGGTGACGGCGACCCTTATTGCATCGTAATCCCACCTCCCAACGTCACTGGCCGTCTGCACATGGGCCACGGCTTTCAAAATGCCATCATGGATGCGTTGATTCGCTACCATCGTATGCTCGGCAGACAGACTCTCTGGCAGGTAGGCACCGACCATGCTGGTATAGCCACTCAAATGGTTGTAGAGCGCAAGCTTAATGCGGCTGGCACAAACCGTGAAGAAATAGGCCGAGAGGCTTTTCTTGACAAAGTCTGGGACTGGAAAGAAGAGTCAGGCGGAATTATAACGCAACAGATTAGACGCCTAGGGTCATCGATAGACTGGTCTCGCGAACGCTTCACAATGGACGATCAGATGTCTGCGGTGGTGGAAAAAGCTTTTATCCAACTTTATGATGAAGGGCTTATTTACCGTGGCAATCGACTGGTGAATTGGGACCCCAAGCTACTGACTGCAATTTCTGACCTGGAAGTCGTGGCCGAAGAAGAAAACGGTTTCATGTGGCATTTTCGTTATCCTATTGAAGGCAGTGACGACTGCGTTGTCATAGCAACAACCCGCCCAGAAACACTTTTAGGTGACTCCGCCATTGCCGTTCACCCAGAAGACGAACGTTATCGCGCCTTGGTTGGCAAAATGGTCAACCTTCCCCTGTGTGACAGAAAAATTCCGATCATTGCAGATGAATATGTCGACCCTGCATTTGGAACTGGCTGTGTGAAAATCACCCCAGCCCATGATTTCAATGACTATGAAGTTGGCAAACGCCACGACCTTCCTGTTATCAATATTTTTACAAAAAATGCCAGCATCAATGATGAAGCGCCCGCAGATTACCGCGGCTTAGACCGGTTCGAAGCTAGAAAGAAAATCGTGGAGGATCTAGAAGCCCTTGGGCTGGTTGAAAAAATTGAGCCTCACACCCTTAAAGTGCCGCGCGGAGACCGCAGCGGCGCTGTTATCGAGCCTTACCTCACACACCAATGGTATGTTGCCATTCAGTCTCTTGCCGACCCCGCCATTAAAGCTGTCGAGAATGGAGACATTGAATTCGTACCAAAGAATTGGGAAAACACTTACTTTGCCTGGATGCGCAACATTCAAGACTGGTGTATTAGTCGCCAACTTTGGTGGGGACATAGAATTCCTGCCTGGTACGACGACGAAGGCAAAATCTACGTAGCCCCCACAGAAAGTGAAGCTCGGCTGAAATACGGTTTGGCTGACGATTTAAATCTTCAACAAGACCCAGACGTATTAGACACTTGGTTTTCCTCAGGCCTCTGGACGTTCTCGACTTTAGGCTGGCCAGATGACCGTGAGTTTTTTGACAAGTTTCATCCTACCGACGTGCTAGTTACCGGTTTTGACATCATTTTCTTTTGGGTTGCACGAATGATTATGATGACCTTAAAATTTACCGGTGAAATACCATTCAAAAAAGTCTATATCACTGGTTTGGTCCGCGATGAGCAGGGCCAGAAAATGTCTAAGTCCAAGGGCAATATACTTGACCCTATCGATTTAATTGACGGCATCGAACTTGAAGAGCTGGTTGAGAAACGTACCGCTGACATGATGCAGCCCCAGCTGAAACAAAAGATTGATAAAGCGACGCGCGAGGCTTTTCCAGACGGCATCGCCGGTTATGGCACTGATGCACTTCGCTTCACTTTTTATTCATTAGCCACCACGGGTCGGGACATTAAATTCGATTTAGGCCGCACCGAAGGCTTCAGAAACTTTTGCAATAAAATTTGGAATGCCGCTCGCTATGTATTGATGAATACAGAAGAAAAAGAGATCGCAAGCAGCCTTGAGAGCGCTAAGCTGTCGGTTGCTGATCGCTGGATCATTAGTCGTTTCGACAAAGCTAACGTGGCCGTGCAGGCAGCAATGAATGACTTTCGATTTGACCTTGCCTCTCAAACTCTTCACGAATTTATCTGGAATGAATACTGTGATTGGACTGTAGAGCTTTCCAAGCCGGTGCTCTGGGACGAAGAAGCAAACCCAGAGAGTGCAAAGATTACCCGTTTAGTTTTACTATCCATATTGGAAAAGAGCCTGCGGCTTTTGCACCCGTTTATGCCATTTATTACCGAAGAAATTTGGCAAAAAATAGCCCCGCTCACAGATCAGGCCCACAGCAGTGAAGCGAGCATAATGCTAGCGCCGTACCCTGAGCTTAATGAAACCAAAGACGAAGAAGCAGAGCAGCATGTTGAGTGGATAAAAGGTGTGATCATCGCCATCAGAAATATTCGAGGCGAAATGGATATCTCACCGGCGAAGAATATTAACGTCTTTTTAACAAGCCAATCTGAAGCTGACCAACTGAGACTGGAAAGTTACCGCCCTTATCTCGAAAAGCTAGCCAAGCTCGAAAGCATTCACTGGCTTGACGATAAAGCCGACGCTCCGAAAGCAGCGACCGGAATTTATAAAGATTTAGAGATATTAGTACCGCTAGCTGGCCTTATCGATGTGGATGCTGAGCGAGCACGGTTAAGCAAAGAAATCGAAAAGCTAACAACCGGGCTTAAATCTGTGAGCGGCAAACTCAACAACGCTAAGTTTGTAGACAACGCACCTGATGCGGTTGTTGCTAAAGAGCGCGGGAAAGCCGAACAGATGACCAGCACCTTAGAAGCACTGAAGGGTAAGCTAGAGGAGTTAGACGAACTCTAAAACCAACTGCGCTAGTGAGGGGAAACTTAACCTAGCGCAGCTCTTTAGGCATACTGAAGACAATATCTTCCTTTACACCACCTAATTCAGCCGCATCAACACCAGCCAAATCCTCTAGTTTAGCGATTACCTGTTGAACAAGTATTTCAGGGGCAGATGCTCCAGCAGTAACACCGAAGCGATGCTTTCCTGCCAGCCATTGCTCGTCGATATCTTGAACACTGTCGATTAAGTAAGACTCACAGCCTAGCCTTTCTGCAAGCTCTTTGAGTCTGTTTGAATTTGAACTGTTAGGAGAACCCACCACAAGAAGTAAATCGCATTCCAGAGCCAACTGCTTTACAGCGTCCTGTCGATTTTGGGTAGCGTAGCAAATATCTTTTTTACGGGGACCTTCAAGGCCAGGAAATCTTTCCCTTAAAGCATCAATCACTTTCGATGTGTCATCCATCGACAGCGTAGTTTGCGTGACATAAGAAAGCTTTTCTGGATAATCTACAGTCAGATTTAACACGTCTTCCACCGATTCAACCAGGTATATCTTCCCACCTAAAGAATCATCATACTGCCCCATGGTGCCGTCTACTTCAGGATGATTCTGATGGCCTATCAGGATGCATTCTCGTCCTCCTTGACCAAACTTAATTACTTCCAGATGAACTTTTGTAACCAAGGGGCAAGTGGCATCAAACACTTGAAACCCCTTTACGCGAGCATCATCTTTAACTGATTGAGCGACACCATGAGCACTAAACACGACAACTGATTTTCTGCCGGTACGGTCGATTAAAGGAATGTCGCTTAGCTCTTCCACAAACACCGCGCCACGAGAACGAAGCGTCTCAACGACGAATTTGTTGTGTACAACCTCATGACGAACGTAGATTGGTTCGCCAAAAATATCTAGCGCCCGATTGACGATATCAATCGCTCTATCAACTCCAGCACAAAACCCTCGCGGGTTAGCTAGCCGAATGGTTTTCACTTCTATGGAAGCTTCTTGTTTGGAAGTGTCTGACATATTGACCCAAGTAGTTAGCTAAACAGTGACCTGAATAATGACCTAAAGTCTTACCTGAAGGGTTTCGACGTTCGCAGGCATGACCGCTAGGATACTCGCTTTAAATACAATAGGCTTGCCGGCAAGCGGGTGATTAAAATCTATAGTAATAGTATCTTTATTTATCCCGGCTACAACCCCTGGCAAATCAAATCCGCCAGGATCTTTAAATGAAACAACACTACCGACTTCCGTTGGAACAAGGTCATCTTCAAATAAGTGCTGAAATTTTGCTATAGGAAATGATTGTTTATTTTTGGGGTTTTTCTCCCCGAAAGCCTCTGCTGGAGCTAAAGTCACAGCAAGCTCACTACCGGGCTTAAGTCCAATCAAAGCATCTTCGAACCCCGCCAGCATGCTGCCGTCGCCTAAGCGAAAGCTGGCTGCAGGTCCTTCGTAATTACTGTCGATTGTTTCCCCGGATACAAGCTTTAAAGAAAAGTGCAAACTTACCAGCGAGCCCTCTTCAATAGTGTTTTCGATTTCTGCTTGCGTCATTTTTAGACCTTGTCTTCTATGTTCGCACTTACTACGTCTTAAATAGTTTAAGCGAAGTGCCGTGTTTCACCTGTTCCATCAATATTATCTACACAACGCTGACAAAGGGTAGGATGGTTCTCACTAACCCCAATATCGCTAGTAAAATGCCAGCAACGCTCACACTTCTCATGAGCAGAAGCGATGATCTCCAATTTCAATCCTGAAAGCTCGGTATCTGTTGCACCAGCGGGCGCACCGGTCAAAGGCTTAACAGTTGCTCGAGAAACAATTAACACAAACCTTAACTCTGACTCTAACCGCGCAAGGGATTCAACTAGTTCCGGAGCGCAATACAAATCAACTTCGGCGCTTAAACTTGAACCGATACTTTTATCAGCTCGTTTAGCTTCCAACGCTCTGTTCACCGCTGTTTTGATTTGCAAAATTTGATCCCAGAAGGCATCGCTAAAATTTTCATGCTCTGCCAATAATCCAGTGGTCTCACTGAAATTTGACAAGAATACCGACTCAACTCGCTTGCCCGGAATATGCTGCCACAGCTCATCAGCGGTAAAACTTAACACCGGCGCAATAAGCCTGCTCAATGTCTCTAAAATCTGAAACATAGCGGTCTGAGTAGACCGTCGCGCCAAACTATCCGATGCAGTGGTGTATTGGCGGTCTTTTATGACATCCAAATAAAATCCACCTAATTCAATAACACAAAAATTATGTATTTTTTGGTACACATTGAGAAATTCGTAGGCATGGTAATGTTCTATGATTTCTTGCTGTAGCAGCTGACTTTTACGCACGATCCAATAATCCAATTCCATCATCTTTTCAGGTTCAAGTTGATCAGTCAGAGGATCAAAGCCGTTCAAATTAGACAGCATGAATCTGGCAGTATTTCGAATCCGGCGATAAGAATCTGCAACCCGTTTAAAAATCTCATCCGAGACCGTCATCTCGCCACGGTAGTCGGTAGCGGCAACCCATAATCTTAGTATATCAGCTCCGTATTGCTTATAAATCTGACTGGGCGCCACCGTGTTACCCACCGACTTAGACATCTTTTTGCCCTCGGAATCAACGAAAAACCCGTGTGTTAACACTTCTTTATACGGGGCGGTTCCATTCATTGCGACGGCCGTTTTGAGAGATGACTGAAACCATCCACGATGCTGATCCGATCCTTCCAAATAAAGATCTGCAGGGTACTGTAACACTCCTCTTTTTCGCAGGACCGATTGATGCGTCACCCCAGAGTCAAACCACACGTCTAAGGTGTCGGTTACTTTTTCATACTCAGATGCCTGCTCTCCTAATAGCTGGGCTGGCTCCAATTCAAACCACGCCTCGATGCCCTTCTCTTCGATCATCAAAGCAACTTCTTCCACAAGTCTTTCCGTCTCTGGATGAAGCTCCTGAGTCTCTTTGTTAACAAAAAGCGTGATTGGTACACCCCAGGTTCGTTGTCTGGACACGCACCAATCAGGACTACCTTTAAGCATTAGTTCTATTCTGGCTCGGCCCCATTCAGGGATCCATTTCACATCCTTTACAGCGTCTAGCGCAGAACCGAGTAAGTTCTTCTTTGTCATACTAATAAACCACTGGGGAGTAGCTCGATAAATCAGTGGCGTTTTCGTGCGCCAGCAATGGGCGTAGCTGTGCGTTATTATTTCGTGGGCGACCAGCGCGTTTTCTTGTTTTAGAGTTTCAAGAACTTGCTCGTCAACTTTATAGACATGCGCGCCGGCAAATTTTCCGGCCGCGGAAGTAAAGATTCCGTTTTCATCAACAAGATTTAAAGTGCCTAAGCCATATTCGCGGCCAACATTAAAATCGTCCACGCCGTGATCTGGAGCGGTGTGAACTGCGCCAGTTCCCGCATCGGTTGTCACATGACTCCCGAGAATCAGTGGCACATGACGTTCAAGAAAGGGATGCTGCAGGGGGATGTTCTCTAAGCTCTCGCCCGTGGCCTTGCCGAGAACTTTAAAATCGATGCAGACATAGCGAGACATGATCCCTTCGACCATTTCGTTTGCCACCACTAGAGTTTCTGTGCCTTGACCTATATCGCATTGCACCAAAGCATACTCAAACTCCCCGTTTAAACTAACCGCTTGATTAGAGGGCA
>MDTF01008046.1_pt1 | contig 16228 bp, 14 predicted proteins | sample 811191 | NCBI WGS metagenome assembly MDTF01 (sample SAMN05326649, study PRJNA326480) | marine metagenome | isolation source: seawater | place: Southern Ocean | collected 2011 | reverse complement strand
TTTTTAAAATATACACAGTTAGAAAAAAACAAACTATTACTAAAAATTCTAACCAGTATCTCGGAAATGAAGAAATAAAACTCTGATTTCTACTCATATTACTACTGCCTAAATTAGACTTTGAATAAAATTGATGAAAAACATCTTCCTTGTTACGAAGTTTAACTTCTTTAATGCCACCAAATGCTTGCTGAAGTTGCTGTATTTTTTTTCCATCAAAATATTGTCTTTTTATACCCCACTCTAGTGATCTATTTCTAATAAAATAATAGAATATTCCAGCTACAATTCCAAATACACATACAACAGATATTGTTAGCAATGGTTCTAGTATTATCAAAAATATTAAAATTCCAATTGAAATAAGTGACTCAGCAACTAAAGTAAGTAAAAAATTTATTGTTCCACTTAAAGTATCAACTTCATTATTTATATTTCTGATATATTCAGATGAATTCCTATTCAGGTGAAATGAATATTTTTGTGATAAGTATTTTCTAAAGAGCCTATCTGATATCGATACTTTTAAGTTGTAAATAAATTTATTTTGTTGCCATAATACAAATGTTAAAAAAATTGATTTTATAAGAAAAAATAGAGTAAATAAAAAAAGAATAGAAATTATTATATTAAAATAATCTTTAATCCCAATTGACATAAACAATAAGACTATTTTTTTAATTAAAATAGAGTCAGAGTCAATCACTAGTCCAACCATAGGTATTACTATTCCTATGCCCGCTACCTCTAATGTCATGGCAACTAATAAAAATATAAAAATTTTAATTACAGATTTTTTCTGATCTAAATCAAGAAGAAATAAAAGCTTGGAAAACATTTTAATTTTTTTCTTTAATACGATAATTTTTTAAAAAAAGTTCCTCTTTTGCTTTTTTAAGATCAGTTTCTACCATTTCATTAATTAACTTCTTTAAAGTAATTTTAGGCTTCCATTTTAAAATCTTTCTAGCTTTACTTGAATCTCCACACAGCCTATTTACCTCTGCTGGTCTAAAGTACCTCTTATCTATAAAAATTATTTTATCGCCTATTTTAATATTCTTTGATTTTTTACTTATATTTGAAATATACCCGTACTCTTTCAACCCTTTTCCAGCCCATTTAATTTTAAAGCCAACTGTTTCAGCTGCGAGCTCAATAAACCTTCTCACTGAGCATTCTATCCCTGATGAAATTACATAGTCACTAGGTTTTTTTTGTTGAAGCATAAGCCATTGCATTTCAACATAATCTTTCGCATGGCCCCAGTCTCTAACGGCATCTAAATTGCCTACATACAATTTTTTTTCTAGTCCAAAAAAAATCTTTGATAGTGCAATAGTTACTTTTCTAGTTATAAATGTTTCACCACGTCTCTCAGATTCGTGGTTAAACAAAATTCCATTGCAAGCAAACATTTTATATGACTCTCTATAATTTACAGTAATCCAATGACCAAAAAGTTTAGCTACACCATAGGGACTTTTTGGGTAAAATTTACTTTTTTCATTTTGTGGAACATCAATTGTTCCTCCATATAACTCAGATGTAGATGCCTGATAAAACTTTGTTGTTTTAGTTAAACCATTTACTTTTATGGCCTCCAAAATTCTAAGAACTCCTATAGCATTCACATTTGCAGTATATTCTGGAGATTGAAAACTTACTAATACATGACTTTGGGCAGCAAGATTATACACTTCATCCGGTTTAATTTTTTTTATTAAATTATTTATATTTATAGAATCTGTTACATCTCCATAGTGAATATAAAGTCGTTTACTATTTTTTTGAATTTTTTCATAGATATGATCAATTCTCTCAGTATTAATAACTGACGATCTTCTCTTTAGCCCATGTACTATATAATTTTTTTCTAATAAAAGTTCCGCTAAATAAGAACCATCTTGTCCTGTCAGACCGGTAATAAAGGCAACTTTATTTTTTTTATTCATTTTTAAGTGGGCTTTCATTGTAATATTGTAATATTCGATCACTAAAATTTGACTTTAACTCCCAGCCATAAGATTTTAGCTTGCTTATATCTAATAGTTTTCTAGGAGTCCCATCAGGTAAATTTAGATCAAATTTAATATCACATTTTACTTTAAGTATGTCCATAATCTTCTGACAAAGCTCATATACCGCTATGTCTTTGCCAGTACCAATATTTACAAGGTCCTCTTTAATTTCATTTTCTATAAGAAAAATACATGCTTCTGCAAAATCATCGGTGTGCATAAATTCTCTTTTAGGTTTGCCTGACCCCCATAGAACTACATCATTTTCAACACCAATTTTTACATTATGTACTTTTCTGATTAATGCAGCCATTAGATGGCTTGATTTAGGATCATAATTATCTTTTTTACCAAAAAGATTTGTAGGCATTACAGATGTGAAATTAACACCATATTGCCTCTTAAAACTTTGACACATCTTTATTCCAGAAATTTTTGCAATAGCATAAGGCTCATTAGTTTCCTCAAGTTTTCCTGTCAGTAAATCTTCTTCTTTTATTGGTTGGTTTGCAAATTTAGGGTATACACAACTTGAGCCTAAAAACATTAAATTACGAATATTGTTTTTAAAAGCTGAATGAATAATATTTGTTTGTATGGCAATATTCTCATAAATAAAATCAGCTGGGTAGCTTTGATTAGCCAATATTCCACCAACTTTTGCAGCGCATAAAATTATGTGATCTGGTTTATTATTCTGTAAATATTGATCAATTTTATTTTTATCTAAAAAATTTAATTCTGAATGAGTGGGTGTTAATATTTTTTTATATCCTTTTTTAAAAAGTTCAGAGACAATTGCACTTCCAGCCATTCCAGACGCTCCAGCAACAAAAAAGATTTTTTCAGTATTCATAATAGTAATATATAATTTAATTGTATTAATAATTAATACTTTTTAATAGTAAATAATTAGCCATATAAATTTATTTAAGTAAAATTTTCCATAAATCATTCCAATTTTCTGCAAATAAAGGCTTAGGATTATTTATATTATTAATAGACCATTTATTTATTAATGCTTCTTTAATTCTCTCTGAAAGTTCTATGGGATCATTATGTTTAAAAAAATTTACTTTTGAATAATTTCCAAGAGCCTCGTGAGCATATGGCAAATCGGCTAATATCATTGGAAGATTAAAATCTTTAGATTCTGAAATTGGTAGACCCCACGTTTCTAATTTGGATGAAAATAATAACGCATCAGCTTTATTGTATAAACTTTTCATATTTTCAATATCCTGTCTTCCAATAAGATTTATTTGTTTAAGATTTTTTGATTTTTTGTATATATATTTTGCATATCTGTTTTCATTTTTTGAAAATGTAAATAATATTTCAAAGTTTTTAATATTACATTTATTAAGTAATTTTACAGCGTCACATATTACTTCAAAGTTTTTTTGAAATCTTGGTAATGAAGGGTAAATAAAAATAAATTTTCCACTTTTTTTTTGATCTTCATCTCTCTTTTTTGTTAAGATTTGACTTTCTAGCAGAGGTTTAGCAACAATTATCTTATTGTGATTAAATAATCTTTTAAATTCTTTACGCATCCAGTCTTGTTGGACAATTACATAATCATTTCTATGAATATTAATCCTATAAACAAAATTATAAAGAAGTCCTCTTATAAATGATGAAGGTTCTAAATAGACGTCTTTAATAGAGAACTTATAGAATGATATTGGACAGTGACAATATACTGCCTGTTTGTGTGAGCTTACTCGTGAAGTAATATCTTGCAAAGAAAGCCATAAAAAAGGTTTAATTTTTTTTGAGAATTTATTAAAAACAAACAATTCATGGTAAATTCGATTTAGCCAAGATTTTTTAGCCAGTGGAAACTCGTATATTGTTACATTTTTATTCTTAATAATATCTTTATTTTTTACTAAAACTATAACTTCTACATCTTTTCCAAATTGTTTTAATACAGTGCTTATTGAATCATACAATATTGTTAAAGGCCCACCTTCAATAATATTTGTAGCACAAATAACTACTTTCTTTTTTGTAACATGTTTCATTTAGCAATAAGCTTTTTAATTACATATTTAAATATTGACCAAAAATAAAATTTGATTGAAAAATACAAGCCTAATTTTAAATTTTGAGATAGTGCCCTTGCTGATTCCTTGAAAGCAAGAAATGGTTTTTTGTTACTTATTCCTGAATTTTTCATCCTTACAACATAATCGTTAACAAAGTTTGCATTAATAAATTTCCTATTTCTAATCAAGAACTCATAGTCTCCACATATTTTATAGTCCTCATTAAATAAACCATATTCATTAAATAGATTTTTTTTATGCAATGAGCCTGGATGACCGATTGTAATATTATTTCTAATTTTTTTTATATCCCATTTTTTCCCCATAGAAGAAACAAAATTATTATATTCATTAGTAATAAAAATTTTTCCACTAACAAAATTACTATTTTTTTTAATATTTGCGCTTTTAACTAATAGCTCTAAAGATTTATTTGAATACCATTCATCATCAGATCCAATAAAACAAATCCATTCTCCATTAGCTACTTTTAACCCTTTATTCCAGGCATTGTATATACCGGTATCACTTTCAGATTTCCAATATTTGATTTTTTCAGAATACTTTTTAATTATATTCACTGTATTATCTGTTGATAAGCCGTCTATTAATATAATTTCTCTATTTAAGTAAGATTGACCAATTGATGATTCTAATGCCTTTTCTAAATATTTTTCAGAATTCAGTGTTGAAATAATAATTGAAACTAATGGGGTTACACTATTCATCTTTTTTATGAGTTAACGGTAATACCGCAATTAAAAATATTGAAATAAATATAGTTGACCTTGCATAATTTGGCTCCTTAATCATAGACCCAATAAACAGAGAGATAGCAAATGTTAGTAAAAAAATTGTATTCGTATAGTTAGCTTCATTAGATTCATTAAATTGAATGAGATAATCTCTAAATGTTTTTAATTTATAGATCATAAAAATAGTTAAAAGTAAAAAATGAAATAAACCTAATTCAATAATAAACCTAAAAGCCAATGAAAAAGCGTCATGCAGAGTAAGTTCCATTAGACCGTGTTTTTCTAAAAGATCTCCATAGACTGACTCGAATGGAAATTCTCCAGTTGAACCAAGTCCCATTCCAAATACTGGAGAATTAATAATAGATTGCTTCATTTGATCAAATCCTCTTAGCCAACTTAAAAGCGATCCATTTGTATTACCACCTTCAATACCAATAAAATTAATTCTTGTAGAAAAATGTTCAACGTTCATTAAATTAGAAATTAAGTAAAATAATAATACCGCAATAATAAAAACTAATAAAATTCTTTTAAGAGAAATATTTAAACTTAACCACATAAAGCTAATTATACTAACGGTGACTAAAAATGTAACTATGTGCATTCCCAATGTTATGAGTCCTGAGACAAATAAGATTGCAAATAAAATAATATAAATAATTTTTTTTTGAGTAGAAAAAATTAGTGAAGCATAGCAAGCAGCTGCTCCACTATAAAATACTAAAGATGCGTAACTCGGCTCACCAAAAGTGCCTTTTGGTCTTAAAAGTCTCTCGGTATTAAATTTTTCAGGGGTAATAATAAAAAAAAATTCAAACCATAAAATTATAGACGTTAGAAATAATAGCCCGATTATTATATTCCGTATAATTTTTAGATCTAATTGCTCTAAGTTTTTATTTCCATTAGTAAGTATCAAAAGCAAACAGCCGATCCATACTAAACCAGAAATTAGTCTGCCAAAAGGAGCTACACCTACCATAAGATAGATTATTATTTGCAATAGAGTAAAAATTAATAGGATAATTAATAAGTTAATATTTATTTTAAATTGGTAGAATAATAAATAAAAACCGACTATTAGAAATATAAAATTAGTAATATCGTAAGTTGATGTGGCAACATTAATTGATAAGAACTGTAAGGGAAAAAATAATAATCCTGTATAAACTAAGTAATTCATTAATATTTATCTATGTTTTATGGTAATTAATCTATAATATGCTATGAACTGTCAATATAAAAAAACAGGTCCTTTAGCAAAGTAATTTATGACAATAGTGATAACTGGAGGTTCAGGCTTTATAGGGTCAAATTTTATACATTCTTGGTTCAAGGATCAAAATGAAAAGTTGATAAATATCGACTGCCTAACGTATGCTGGAAATAATTTAAATTTAATAAAATTTAAAGATAAGAAAAATTATCAATTTAAAAAAAGCAATATCAAAGAATCTAAAAAAATCTTTAGTCTTTTAAAAAAAGAAAAACCTAGGGCTATAATTAACTTTGCTGCGGAAAGTCATGTTGATCGATCTATACTAAGTCCTGAGGCTTTTATAGACACAAATATAGTAGGCTTATTTAATTTATTAGAAGTAACAAAGAAATATTATAATAGTTTAAGTGAAATTAAAAAAAATAATTTTAAATTCATACAAGTTTCTACTGATGAGGTCTATGGATCACTTAAAAAAAATGAGAAACCTTTTACAGAATCTAGTCTCTATAAGCCAAATAGTCCTTATGCTGCAAGTAAGGCCTCTGGAGACCATCTCGTAAGATCCTATAGAGAAACCTATAAACTTCCAACATTTGTGACGAACTGTTCTAATAATTATGGTCCATATCAGTTTCTAGAAAAACTAATTCCACTAATAATTAATAATGCACTTAATGAAAAAACTATACCCATATATGGTAATGGAAAACAAATACGTGACTGGATATATGTTGAAGATCATTGTATTGCCTTAAAATTAATTGTTAATAAAAAAAATTTAAAGTCTACTTTTTATAATATTGGAAGTAATAACGAGCAAACAAATTTAAATATTGTTAATACAATTTGCAGTAAGCTTGATCTTATAAAACCTAGAAAAAATAACGAAAGCTATAAAAAACTTATTAAGTTTGTAATTGATAGACCTGGACATGACTTTAGGTACGCAATTGATTCAAATCGTATCATAAAAGAATTGAAGTGGACTCCAATAATGTCTTTAGAAAAAGGTATTGATCAAACTATAAGCTGGTATCTAAAAAACAATAATTGGATTAAAGAAACTCAATCTAGTGATTATAATAGCTGGGTAAAAGCAAATTACTCAAAAAGAAAATAAATTAATGGTAAAAATACTATTATTTGGCAAAAATGGGCAAATAGGTAATGAGCTGCAAAATTGTCTCTCAAATAGCTTTGAGTTAATTTCTCTTTCAAAAGATAGTTCTGATTATTGTGGTGATTTAGAGGATACTAAAGGACTTACCGATTCAATCAAAAAAATCAATCCAGATATTATTATAAACGCTGCTGCATATACACAAGTAGATAAGGCAGAAATCGAATTTGAAAAAAATTACAAAGTGAACCACTTAGCCCCTCTGGCAATAGCGTCTGAATTAGCGGGCACAGACAAACTTCTAATTCACTATTCTACAGACTATATATTTAATGGAAATGGAACTTTGCCTTGGAAAGAAAATGATAGTAAGGATCCTTTAAATGAATATGGAAAAGCTAAACTACTTGGAGAAACTGAGATAAAGAAATCTCTCTGTAAATTTATTATTTTACGTCCTTCATGGGTTTATAGTTCAAATAAAAATAATTTTGTAACTACTATAGCCAAACTTGCTGTTGAAAAAAATAGTTTAGATGTTATTGATGATCAAATAGGCGTACCTACGAGCTCTAATTTTGTATCAAATATAACTCTTAAGTTTATAAATCTCTATATTAATAATATTAAATCTAATACAATGATTAATCAATGTTACAATATAGTACCGAATGGTGAAGCAAGCTGGTTTGATATTGCCGTTGAAATTGTTAAACAACTAAAGATACTTAGAGTAGAAACTAAATTACAGATAGAAGATATTAAAAGAGTAAAAACTGAAGATTATATACAGTCTGCAAAAAGGCCAAATAATTCAAGATTAGATACAATGAAAGTAAGAGCACTATTATCTGAAAATTTACCAATGTGGCAAAGTGACATCAAAATGATTATAAAAAAGATAGATAGAATTCATGTCACGTAAGGGTATTGTTTTATCTGGTGGATCAGGAACAAGATTATATCCTGCATCTCAAATAATTTCTAAACAGTTATTGCCTATTTTTGACAAGCCAATGATATACTATTCTTTAAGCGTTTTAATGCTTGCTGATGTAAGGGAAATTTTACTAATCACTACACAAAGAGATATTGAGCAATATAAATTGCTTCTGGGTAATGGAAATAAATGGGGTATTAATATTGAATACGCAATCCAACCTGCACCAAATGGCTTAGCTGAGGCTCTTATCATTGGTGAAAGTTTTTTAAATGGTAGTGATTCTATTTTAATCTTAGGTGATAATATATTTTACGGGAATAAATTTGATGACCTTTTAAAAAATGCAGATAACAAAAAACAAGGGGCTAGTATATTTGCTTACAGAGTTAAAGATGCATCTAGTTTTGGAGTAGTTGATTTTGATAAAAATTTTGTTGTAAAAAGTATTGAAGAAAAACCAAAAGTTCCAAAATCTAATTATGCAGTCACAGGCTTATATTTTTATGACTCGAATGCATCAGCTTTAGCTAAAACACTAAAACCTTCCAAAAGAGGAGAGCTTGAAATAACAGATTTGAATAATTTATATTTAAAAGAAAATAAACTATATACCCAGGTTTTTGGAAGAGGATATGCTTGGCTTGATACGGGAACACATGAAAATTTATTGGAAGCAGCGATATTTATATCTACAATTGAAAAAAGGCAAGGACTTAAAATACTATGCCCTGAAGAAATTGCACATACTAAAGAATGGATAGACGATAGTGAATTAGAAAAAATTGCTTATACTTATAAGAATAATGACTATGGCAATTATCTTCTTCAGCTCTTAAAAAAATAATTGATTATGCCTAATAATCAAACGCATAGTAGTGGTTATCCAAGAGTTGCTGTTCTATTAAGTGTTTTCAACGGTGCTAAATATTTAAATGAACAAATAGAAAGTCTTCTTAATCAAAAAAATATTGATATTTCAATTTTTATTAATGTTGATAAATCAACAGATAAATCTGATGAGTTAGTCCAATCTATTTGTAAAAAAAATAAAAATATTTTTTTCTTAGAGATGGGTAAAAGATTTGGATCAGCTGAAAGAAATTTTTATCATTTATTTAAAGAAGTTAATTTTTCTAATTTTGATTATGTTTGCTTATCTGACCAAGATGACATTTGGCTAGAAAATAAAGTATACAGGGCTATTACTTGTATTATTGAAAATAATTGTGAAGCCTATTCTAGTAATGCTACAGCTTTCTGGGAGTCAGGTAAAAAAATTAATACAGATAAAGCTAAGCCACAAAAAAAACTTGATTATCTTTTTGAAAGTGGTGGACCTGGATGCACCTATGTATTTGATGTTAATTTTGCTTTAAAAATTAAAAAATTTTTTACAGAAAATTGGCTAGAAATTAATCAATTTGAACATCATGATTGGTTGATATATGCATACGCAAGATCAAATAACTGTAAATGGTTTATAGATAAAAAATCTTTGATTCTTTACAGGCAGCATTCCAATAATCAATTAGGTGTTAATTTAGATGCAAAGAGTTTCTTTGCTAGATTAAAAGAAGTTTGGAGTGGAAATGCTTTATATAAAGTAAAAAAATTAGTTAGTATTCTAAAACTAAAAAATATTGTTTCAAAGAAGCCACTGAGTAGAATTAGACTTTTATTTCTTAGTTTAAATACTTTTAATTTTCGAAGAAGAAGAATAGAGCAACTATATCTTTCTATATACTTTGTATTGTTGAGTATATCGCAGAAAAAAAAGGAAGATGGCAAATTAAAAATGAATAATATTTCGCTAGTTTCTTTTTTTACAGGAATAGTTAGTTTTTCAATACTAATTTATATTCTGTCATCGGAACAAATAATTATAAAAAATTTGATGACATTCACATATATAGATTTTTTATTAATAATATTAATGTCATTAGCGTATCTTTATTTTGTTTCATATAGATTTTTTTTTATTTTGAAAGAATACACGTCGAGTAAACTTCAACAATTTTTTTGGCATAAAATTTTTGTTATTGGTCAACTGATTAGCCTTATAATACCTCAATCAGGCTTAATTTTTAATGCAGTTGTTTTAAAAAGAAGTCATGATTTAGGATATGTTAATTACTTTAAGATTTATCTAAATTTTTTTATATATGAAATTTTAATATTAACTTTTTTGTTAGGAGTTTTTTTAAGTTTTAATTTTTCTAATTTAAATATATTTGGTTTATCGATTGGTATATTGATTAATAGTATTACTATTATATTTTTATCTTTACTAATAACTTTGCAAACTTACACTAAAAAGATAAAATTTAGATTGCATAAATATTTGAACAAAGCCTTAGACTTTTTTCTAATTTTAAATTTCAAAAAATTAATTTTATCAAAATTAGTTTTTTATACTTTATTAAAGTTTTTATTTCGATTTTTAATATTTTATTATATTTCATTAGTCCTAAATCTAGAAACATCTATCTTTACAATTTTTATGTTATTTTTTATAAGTGTACTAATAGACTTCATTAAAATCACTCCACAAAATATAGGTATTTCTGAAATCATAATAGGATTATCTGCTTCGCAGATAGACCTAGCTTTTAGTGAGGGCGCACTTTTAAGGCTCTATGTTCGTTCATTTGATTATTTATCATATTTTTTAATTTATCTAATATTATTTACTTTTGAGATCATAAATAAAAGGCTTATTTTTCGAAAAAATTAAATTGATTTTTACTGTTTATAATCTATAACGTCAAATTATAACAAAAAAATAGATTTTAATGAAAAATATATTAATTACTGGTGCAGCTGGTTTTATTGGTAGACAGCTTGTGGACAACTTAATCAGTCTTGGACATAATGTTATAGAGGTCGATAATTTATGTGTTCAGCCTCTTGTTTCACCAAGCAGCAACTTACATGTAATGAATGTTCAAGACATAACTGCAGATTTTCTTAAGGATAAAAACGTTAACGTTGTAATACATTTAGCTGCAAAAAAAAATGTTCATGATTCTTTTTATAATTTAGAAAATTCTGTTGAAAATTATGAAATGACAATAAAATTATTTAGTGCATGTGTTAATGCTAATGTTAATAGAATTTTTCTTGCTTCAACTTGTGAGATCTTTGGATATCAAGAAAAAAAGCTGGATGAAGAAAGTGTTTTTAAGCCCTACTCTCCATATGCAGTAACTAAAGTTGCTAATGAATATTTATCAAATGTTTATATGATGTATTCTAAAGATCTAAAAATCACTTCACTTAACTTCTTTAATACTTACGGTCCAAGTGAAGGAACTGATGCAGTTATTCCCAACTTTATTAAAAAAGCTATTAATAAAGAGACTATCATCATAGAGGGAGACGGTAATCAAGCTAGAGACTTTACATTTATTGAAGACACCATAGGCTTGTTAATGAATGTTATTAATTCTGAAAAATATTTTAGGTACCTTAATATAGGTAGCGGATATGATGTTTCGGTCAATAAAATTGCATCAATAGTCAAATCACATTTCCCAGAAACAAAAATTGAGAATACTTCTTCTAGACCAAATGAGATTAAAACTTTTATTGCCGATAATTCAATAATTATTAATAATTTTAATTTTGTATCAAAAGTAGATATTGAAACTGGAATGAAAAAAGTTATAGATTTTCATCTCCATAAATAACTTTTTGTGATTTATCAAAATCCATATATTACTTCAATTTTAATATTTTTTATTTCTATCTCTTTATCTTACTTATTTATAAGTCATATACTTCTAAAATATAATTTATTTAAAAAAGTTTCATCATATAAAGTAATGCAAGATAGATGGGGAGACTCAAATAAACCACATATAGGTGGATTAGCATTATCAGTTTGCGCTTCTCTTTGCTGCCTCATAATTATATTTAGCAACTCTTTCGTTATTGGAGACATAACACAAGAATATAAATCTTTTATTGGATTATTTTTTGTAATTTTATTATCCACTATAATTGGGATTGTAGATGAAAAAGAGAATATTCAGCCCTTAACTAAAACAATATTACAATTAATTTTAGTATCAATTCTTTTGTGGGCTGGATTTATTATTCCATTATCAAATTTTTTTTATTTGAACATTATATTTTCTATGCTTTGGTTATTTTTTTTTATTAATGCAACAAATATGTTTGATAATGTAGATCTTTCACTTGGTATTTTTTCTATCATTTCATTTTTCACCCTATTAATTATTAACCTAATTAATGGTGGTTCTATTGAGATAACATATTTAATTTTAACCTATATTGGCTCACTACTAGGATTTTTATTTTTTAATAAATTCCCATCTAAATTATTTATGGGAGATATTGGATCACTTCAACTAGGAACAATAATTGGAGCATTATCAATAAAGATATTTTGGTATCAATATACTTATAGTAATTTTTTTGAATTAATAAATATACTAATTATAAATAATCTAATTTTTTTACTTATTTTCATAGATGTAATAATTGTAGTTTTTGTCAGACTTAAAAATAATAGAAATCCTTTCAAAGGCGATACAAATCATTTTGCTCATATGACTATTGCTTTCTTCAATAGCCCTCATATTTCAGAAATTTTTATATTCTTACTTATGACTCTCAATATGCTTTTTTTCTTCTATATTAGAATATATTCTAATTATAATACCCTAGATTCCTTAGTTATATTACTTGCATACTGCTTTTTATATTTATTGCTAATATTTATTGTTTATAAAAAAGGATTATCTAAAAAAGCCATAATTTAATATAATTTAACTGTTTAATATTAATGGTTAATAAGTATATTATAATTTTGATTTTCACAGGGAGACACAAATGACAACTGATATAGGCAAAAATGATGCTGTAGATTTAGATTTTTCAACTATATTAAAATTAATTGGAAAACATAAATACTATATTTTAATCATATTACTTGTCACATACACTGCTGTTTTTTGGTACTATAATAGGCAAGAAACAATATTCAATTCTGAAATAAATGTTTCAACTCAAACATTTGATATATTTGATGCTTCCTTGAATACTTCTACTGCAAGCTCATATAATTTTGGAAATGCAGAAATGTATGACAAAAGAATTTTTTTTATAGCATATAGAGACGCACTTCATAAGCGTGCAAACATTATTGAATCTTTAAGAGTTTATCATGAAAATCAGGGCATTCAAATCTCAGCAGATGAAGAGGCTAGTCTATTAAAATTAGTTTTAAAAAATTTGAAGACTTGGGACTGGACTAGAGAAGATAACATGATTGTTGCGATGTACACTAAAGATCCAGATTTTGATAAATTTTTTCTAAAATGGTATCTGCCTTATGTAGAAGAAAAAATTAAAATTGAATGGCTGGGTCTAGTAAAAAATGGATTATTGTTATCTAATAACGTTGCACAAATAGAACTTGAATACGAAATCTCTAACAGAATTAATGTTATTGCACAAAAGAGAGCAAACTTAGCTGTACAAAAATCAATATCGCTTGAAGAGTTACGCTTTAACCTAGAAATTGCTAAGAAATTAAACTTTACAGAAATTAGTCTTCCACCATATCCTTTAAAGAAAAGTAAAGAAAATCTATTTAATCCAGCCGAATCTTTTCATTACGCACCTTTTTCAAGTGGTGATGTTCCACTATACTTTTACGGAACAAAACTTCTCGAAGCAGAAATTGTTATTGTTGAAAAAAAGGAAGCTAATTCTAGCGATCTTGAATCTAGTATATTTTCTCTTTCGCTATTAAAAAAGAAAATTGAAATAAATAAAAAAATAGCTATTGAAGCCGGAATTACTGAGAAAAAATTTCAATATGCAGCACCAGGATCACTAATAATGTTCTCAACTATTCAAGATATTTTAAAGCCTAAAAATGTTGTTAATTATAATTTAGATTTAATTAGAAGCAGTGAATCAAATGTTAAAATAGTAAGTCTTTTGATATTATCAACTTTAATGGCTATTTTTAGTTCTTTAATTCTTATCTTATTAAGATGGAAATTTTTAAATTATAGAGTCTAAATAATTTAAATTTATTAAGATTATTCTTAATTATATTGAGTTTTCATGAGCATAGAAAATAAATTAACTATATTATTAATTTTAAAAGATAGACATAAATTTACATATAGATGGTTAGAGTACTATAAGCATAGTCTGTCTAAATACAGATTATTAATAGCTGATGGGAGTAAGAATAATAAATTAAATGATTATATTATAAATAATTATAAAAACTTACAAATAACATATAATTACTATGGTCCAGATATTAATTTGGAAAGATATCCATTAAAAGTTATTAAGGCTTTAAAAGAAATAAATACAGAATATGTGCTACAATCATCCAATGATGATTTTTATTCTTTTGATAGTATCAATAAAAATATTAATTTCTTGGAAAAAAATAAAGAATACTGCTGCTCAAGAAGTGAAATATACGATTTTTCAATAGAGTCATATCAAGAAGTAAGTGGCCATTTGAATTCAGTTAGTAAAATATATAATGATGTAAGTTTTAATGAAGATGAAAAATTAAATAGAATTAATTCATTTTCAAAAAATTTTAATGCTTTATGGCACGATATATCTAGAACAAAAATAATGTTACGTGCTTGGGAATCTTTATGTGTAAATAAGATTTATTTTTATCCATTTCAAGATATCTATCTGTCGTACATATTAGCTATATATGGAAAGATAAACCATTCTGAGGGGGTTTATATGCTCCACCAAAATCATAGAGAAATGCTAGCAAGAGATAAGAATTTTGGAAACATTACTAGCATTTTAACTAATGGAAATTTTTCTGATTTAAATACGACTATAAATTCAATATCAAATGAATTAATTAATAATGACAAAAGTCAAGATTCAAAATTTACTCCATATTTATTTTATAAATTATTTATGGAAAATTTTATTTTAAACGCTGTAAAAAATGAAAATAAAGATAACACAGGCTTTAGAATAAAATTCAAAATAAGTTTGAAAAAAATCTTATTGTCAACAAAGCTGACCTACACTATTTATAATTTTTATTTTCTTATTATTAAGAAAAAAACAATTTATAAAAATAGTTTTGTGAATGAAGTAAGTATATTTGTAAAAAATAAAAATATTTTATCTAAGAAAACTTTTAAGATAAATTAAGTAAAATTTAATTTTACTTTTTATCTTATTAATAATTGGCAAATTTTTACCTTGAATTATTTCATAATCTAATAACAATAAGTTAGTTTTAATAATTTCTAAATATTTATTATACACATTATTAATTACTATTTTTGGAACTTTATAATTTCCAAATAATACAAATTTATTATTTTTAATTATTCTAAAACCTTGAAAGTGCCAAACTGTTGCGTCATTATGGTTATATACTCTAGCGTTCCATGGAGCTTGAAATGCATTATCTTTAGATAAAACGTGTACGTCACCTGCAAATTTTATAGGCCATTTATCTAAGTATTTTTGATCACCAAATTTACCATCTTCAAATTTATTATAACACCATTCTATACATTCTTTTTTCCACAGATTTATTACTTCTTTTCCTTTTAACTTATCAAAAATAATAAATTGAACACAATATATCCCACTTTTCTCTGATTGATCGTAAATGGGGTCATAATTATGTTTCGTAATTAGTACGGGTTTATTAGAAATCTCATACTCTAAATAGATATGCTTTGGATTCTTTAAAAAAAAAGTATCAGCATCTAGGAAAGTTAATCTATTAATAGAAGAGTCTATTTTAAAAATCCAATCTGGCAAAAATGGAGTCAGGGTCCAAATATATTCTCCAATTGTTCTATCTTTTTTTAATTGTCTAAGTTCTTCAGTCTCTAGATTATTTAAATTAAGAGTTTTAATATATTTATAGTTTTTTGAATCTAGAAATTCTTTAGTTTTACAATCAACACATACAACCCAAAGGTTAAAATCATCAATATGATCATTCATTGACTTATATAAAGCCAAGGCTTGTGGAATAAAATTATAATTGAATATAGTTACAAAATTTTCAGTCATTTGATATAGTTAGATACTTTAATATTTTTTTAAAAAAATT
>MDTF01012629.1_pt1 | contig 16232 bp, 13 predicted proteins | sample 811191 | NCBI WGS metagenome assembly MDTF01 (sample SAMN05326649, study PRJNA326480) | marine metagenome | isolation source: seawater | place: Southern Ocean | collected 2011 | reverse complement strand
TCCTTTGGGTGAAAAACTCTTTAAGACTCATAAAGAAGAGATTAATTAAAGTCTGGGGCACCGGGTAACAGAACGCCCCTATTAATTTACATATTTACTTAAATTAGGTTTAAAATATTTAGGTCCTTTCAGAACCTTTCCTGCTTCACTGTAAATTGGCTTGCCATTTTCATCCAGCTTACTCATATTAGAACTCTGAACTTCTTCAAAACATTTATCAAGATTAATGCCAAATGCATGTCCCGCTCCGTATGTAACATATAATATGTCAGTTAAGGCGTCAGCAACTTCTAAAAGATCGTTATTTTTCATTGCAACTTTTAGTTCGTCTAATTCTTCTTTAATAAGATCATATCTAAGGTTGTTAACTTTATCAGTATTAAAAGAAGGCTTAGTTTTAACTTCTTGACCAAACGTTTGCATAAAAGTTTTTACTTTGTTAAAATTTGACATTAAGCTCCTGTAAGTTTTATAAATTTAATGTATAAGTATAATAAGATATTAAATATATATTAATCAATGAAATTAAGAAAAGAATTTGACAGCATTGGAAGTGTTAATGTACCAGATGATAAATACTGGGGTGCATCAACTCAAAGATCTAATAAATTTTTTAATATTGGAAAAATCTTAGTTAACATTTCAGTAATAAAATCTATTGCAATCATTAAAAGGTCAGCTGCTATAGTTCATTATAGAGAAAAGCAAATCAATAAAAAAGTAGCTGATTCAATAATAAAAGCTTCTGAGGAGGTTATTAAAGGAAAATTAAATGAAAACTTTCCATTAAAAGTTTGGCAAACAGGCTCTGGCACTCAAACGAACATGAATGTTAACGAAGTAATTGCCAATAGAGCAATTGAAATTATGGGTGGAAAGAAAGGTTCAAAAAAACCTGTACATCCAAATGATCATGTTAACAAATCTCAATCTACAAATGATGTTTTCCCCACGGCTATGCATATTTCTGTGGCTCAAGAAACTATAAATAAATTATTACCTAGTCTAAAAATTTTAGAGAAAGAGTTAAATAAAAAATCTAAAGAATTTAAAGATATTATTAAAGTTGGAAGAACTCATTTACAAGATGCAACACCTCTATCTCTTGGACAGGAATTTTCAGGATATCAGGTTCAATTAAAAAAATGTATTGAAAGAATAGAATATGCTCTTAAAGAAATATATTTTCTTGCGCAGGGTGGGACAGCAGTCGGAACGGGTATTAATTCAAAAAAGGGTTTTGATAAGAAAATTGTTAAGGAAATAGCAAAATACTCAAGATTACCTTTTAAACCAGCAAAAAACAAATTTGCAGAATTAGCCGCTCATGATTCTATTGTTAATTTTTCAGGAACATTAAATACTTGTGCTGTTGCATTAATGAAGATCTCAAATGATATAAGGTTTTTAGGTTCAGGGCCAAGAGCAGGATATGGTGAATTAATATTACCAGAAAACGAACCTGGATCTTCTATCATGCCTGGTAAAGTTAATCCGACACAGTGTGAAGCTGTTACTATGGTTTGTGTTAAGGTAATAGGTAATCACACTGGAATTACTTTGGCTGGATCACACGGACATTTTGAGCTTAATGTGTTTAAACCTGTAATTGCCCACAATATACTTCAGTCTATAGATCTTATTGCAGATAGCACAAAAAATTTTGCTAAATTTTGTGTTAGAGGGATCAAGGCTAATAAAAAAAGAATTAAAGAACATTTAGATAATTCTTTAATGCTGGTTACTGCCTTAGCTCCACATATTGGCTATGACAATGCAGCCAAAATTGCGAAAACAGCTTTAAAAAACGATACTACCTTAAAGTATGAGACTCTTAAAACCGGCCTTATTAGTGAAAAAGATTATGAGAAAATAATTAACCCTAAAAAAATGATCTATCCTGCGTAATTTTCAAATAATTCATTTAGTAAGCGTTTGTTTATAATCCAATTATTAAATTTACTATCACTAAAATTTTGCAAAATTCTTAATAGTTTTTCATTTGTTTCTTTGTTGTCAATTTTAAGATTATTAAACTCAATTTGGTTGGTTAAAAAATCATAATCTAAATTAACTAAAATATTTTTAATTGGTTTTCTGAATTTTTTGTTAGTTTGAAGCAAGGAAAACAATTTACTATAATTGTCTATATTAATTACAATATCAGTACTTAAAGTTAAATTATCATTTTTAAAAAATAAATTGCTACTTTCTAATACAACTGACCCTATTTTTTTATTAATAAATTCTGTTTTATCAAAATTTATATTTCCATTAATAATATCAAAATTTATTTTTGTGCTTTGAAAAAAATCTTTACTTGAATTCGATGATGCGACTATAGTGGTATTTATACTTATATTTTCATTAAATAATAATTTAGTTTTAATTAGTTCTGATAAAATAGAATTGCTATTTAATAATTTAAATATTCTATAATTACCCAAATCAATATTCATATTTAAAGTAAATGGATTAATTGATACCTCTCCATTATAATCTATTTGAGCATTACCCAGTTTAGAAGCGCTAGACTCAAAAGTTACCACATCATCTTGAATTGTATAATTTGTATTTATTTTAGAGTTTAAAAATGAAATAATATTTATTCCTTTGATATAGTTATTTTTTTCCCCATTAGATGTGTTAATAATATTTAGTTTGAGTTTTTTAGCTTCAATACTTATTTCTTCATTTTTTAATAAATCAAAATTCTTCCTAAATTCTAAACTAAAATGTGTATTAAAAACTTCACCTTGTAACTTAAATAAATTTAGCATTTCATCATTATCATAGAATAAAAATGCTTTTGATATTTTAATAATGCTTATTATTTGTTCTGAATTATCTTTAAAAAAAATATTACTTTTATTAATTTCAATTTTTTTATTAGAAAACTTATTAATAGTACTATCATTTAATAGTTTGAAATCATTTCTAAATAATGAAAAATTGGCCTCATTAATCTTTATTCGCTTGAGAAGCATATTTTCTTTTTTAAAAAAATTTGCCTGACTAACAAAAATCTTTAAATATTTAATATCAGCTATAGAAACTGATTTATTGTCATCTTTTTTAAATATTTTAGAATCTTTGATTAAAAAATGTGGTGTGGGTAAAATACGATAAGAAATATCAGAAGATATACTAAAATTTAATTTAAATTCTTTAAATAATTTATTCTCAATATGAGTTTGTACCCAAGTTTTATCGTACAAAGTTGGTAAAGACAGGTAAAATAGATAAAAAAACAATAACGAAATTAAAGTTATTAGATATTTATTAAAATTACTAATTTTAAACTTATTATCTGTTTTATTTAGGTATTTATTAAAATTAGTAATTTTAAACTTATTATTTGTTTTATTCTGAACTTTGAATATTGTCTTTTTAATTAAGTTATTAAAATTTTTAATTATTTGTTTCATAAATATGGATGAAGTTTAATTAGCTTATAATGAAATTTTAAAAATGATAAACTCTGAATATTTAGATAATCTTAATAAAGCTCAAAAAGAGGCTGTTTTATACCTTGATGGCCCATTACTTATAGTTGCTGGTGCCGGATCTGGCAAAACTAAGGTTCTAACCTCTAGAATTGCTCATATTATTAAACAAAAAAAAGCATTTCCAAATCAAATATTATCTGTAACCTTTACAAATAAAGCAGCAAAAGAAATGCAAAATAGAGTTAGTTCTTTACTTGATTCTGAGGCCATAGGATTATCTTGGCTTGGAACATTTCACTCTATTTGCGCAAAGCTATTGAGGAAGCACGCACCTGCAGCAGGACTAACTTCAAATTTTACAATTATTGACACAGACGACCAAGTGAGATTAATAAAAAATATATGTAAATCTGAGAATATAGACATCAAACAATTAGCCCCTAAATATATATTATCTATTATAGATAGATGGAAAAATAAAGGTTTTTACCCAGGTGAAGTTGTTATCAATAAAAATGATATCTATGAAAAAACTGTGCTTCCTCTGTACAAAATTTATCAACAAAAATTGTTAGGCTTAAACGCATGTGATTTTGGTGATTTAATTTTGCATGTTGTTAAAATTTTAGAAAGAAACATGGATATAAGGGAAATATATTCAAATAATTTTAAATATATATTAGTAGATGAATATCAAGATACAAATTACATTCAAAGTAGATGGTTATACCTATTATCAGAAAAGCATAAAAACATATGTTGTGTTGGTGATGATGATCAATCAATTTACAGCTGGCGAGGAGCAGAAATTAAAAATTTTCTAGAATTTGATCAAGTTTATGAAAGTTCAAAAGTAATTCGCCTTGAAGAAAACTATCGATCATCTCAAAATATTTTATCTGTTGCTTCAAATCTTATTGCTAATAATCAAAACAGGGTTGGGAAAACTTTAAAAGCTACAAGGGAAGATGGCGATTTGGTTAAACTTAATTGTTTTAAAAATGGTAAAGATGAAGCAATAGGAATTTCTGATGAAATTGAAAAAAAACTAAAAAAAAACTTTTCTTTTAACAATATCGCTATTTTAGTTAGAGCTATATTTCAAACCAGAGAGTTTGAAGAGCGTTTTTTAAAAATTGGAATGCCTTATAGAATTTTAGGTGGTACTAAATTTTATGAAAGAGCAGAAATAAAAGATTGCATTGCCTACTTAAGATTAATTCACCAACCAAAAGATGACTTAGCTTTTACTAGAATAGTAAACAATCCGAAGAGATCTATTGGAGAAAATACTATGAAATTAATACATGAGTTTTCAAACAAAAATTTAGTAAGTTTAGAAGTTGCTTCAAAAAATTTAATTCAACAAAATTTAATTAAGCCAAAAACAAAAATGGGCCTTAATTCTTTTTTGTTCCTAATGGATAAATGGAGAAATGATTTAAGTGTAAAAAAAATTAATCATATTAAATTACTCCAATTAGTACTGGATGAATCTGGTTATTCAGCAGTGCTTAAAAATAAGAAAGATATTGATAATGAAAGTAGATTAGAGAATATTAAAGAACTTTTGAGCGCAATGAAAGAATTTGATAGTTTGGAAAGTTTTTTAGAACATGTGGCTTTAGCAACATCGGTTGATCAAGACTGGGATGGAGAAAAGATTAATATGATGACAATGCATGGTTCAAAGGGCCTTGAATTTGAAGTTGTATTTCTTCCCGGATGGGAAGAGGGTCTATTTCCACATCAAAAATCTATTGAAGAAAAAGGTCAGAATGGTCTAGAAGAAGAAAGAAGATTGGCTTATGTTGGCATTACTAGAGCAAAAAAAAAAGCTATCATCTCGTTTGCGATGAATAGATTTTATCAAGGTAATTGGATTGACAGCATGGCCTCTAGATTTATTGAAGAGTTACCAGAAAAGTATTTGGAAAAAAATTCATTTTTTGATGACAATAAAAATGATGAAAATGATTTTGAATTTAATCAAGATTTTGAAATTGATGAAGGGACTAAAAGTCCAGGATGGCTTAGATATCAAAAAAGAATTAAATGATTACAAGTAGAATAAAAATATTAAGAACAAAATTTAATGATCATAATATTGATGGATACATTATTCCTAAAAATGATGAATTTTTTTCTGAATATGCAGAAAATGATCGTTTGAAAAATATTACAAATTTTACTGGCTCTGCTGGTTTAGCTATTATTTTGAAAAAAAAAAATTACTTATTTGTTGATGGAAGATATACTCTTCAAGCACAAAATGAGTCAGGTCAAAATTTCAAAATTATTGAAATTCATAAAAAATTACCTCACACTATAATTAAAGACTGTAAGTTAGGCTTTGATCCACTTTTATTTACATCAGATAAACTCAAACGCTATTTTACAAATAATATTACTTTGATTCCAATTGATGAGAACTTAATTGATAAAATATATAAAAATAAAATTAAAAAAACTCGACCATTCTTTTCCTTACCGAAAAATATAACTGTTGAAAGTCATCAATTTAAAATAAGAAAAATTATACGCTTTTTAAAATTTAATAAAGCTGACTACTTGTATGTTAGTGCTCCAGAAAATGTTGCATGGTTATTAAATATTAGAGGGTATGATAGTCCTACAAGTCCAATTCCAAACTCAAGATTGATTATTGGTAAAAACAAACAAATATTATTAATTACAAAAAAAATTACTGCACAAAAAATTATTAAAGAGAAAAAAATTAACAAAGATCAGGTAATAAATTTCACATCTTTCAAAAAATCGATAAGTCAACTCAAAGGTGCTAATTTTATAATTGATAATTACTCATGCTCCGTTTTTGCTGAAGAAGTCATAAAATCTAAATTCAAAATTTTAAATCGAGAGGATCCTATTTATAAATTAAAGTCGATTAAAAATTCATCTGAAATTAAACATATGATCAAAGCACATAAGAAAGATGGCTTGGCGTTAACAAAATTTATCTATTGGATTAAAAATATAAATAAGAAGGTATTAACAGAGGTTGACGCGCAAAATAAACTAGAAGAATTCAGAAAAATGGATAATGACTATTTGTACCCTAGTTTTAATACAATAGCTGGTAGTGGTTCAAATGGAGCGATTGTTCATTATAGAGCAACCAAACTAAATACAAAAAAAATTAATAAAAAGGATATATTTTTATGTGATTCTGGTGGTCAATATAGATATGGGACAACAGATGTAACTAGAACGTTATGTTTTTCTAAACCAAAGCAATACATAAAGGACATATTTACCAATGTATTGAAGGGTCACATCGCAGTAGCCCTCACAAACTTAAATATAGATACTACTGGTAAAAAAATTGATATTCGTGCTAGAAAGTTTTTGAAAAAGGATGGTTTGGACTACGCACATGGTACTGGTCATGGTGTTGGATTTTTTTTAAATGTTCATGAAGGACCTCAATCTATTTCGAAATATAATACTATCAAAATCAAAAAAGGGATGATTTTAAGTAACGAACCTGGATTTTACAAAAAAAATCATTTTGGAATTAGGATAGAAAATCTGCTTTATGTTAACCAAAAAAATAATGACTTATATTTTGAAAATCTAACTTTAGCACCGATCGAAAAAGATCTAATTAATTACAAATTATTAGATAAAATAGAAAAAGATTATTTATTTAGATATCACTTAAATATTTACAAAGAATATTCCGGCTTTTTAAAGAAGAAAGAAAGAAAGTGGTTAGCTAGCTTTATTTAACATTTTAGCCCATTCCTGTTGGGTTATTATTTGAATACCCAGTTCCTTCGCAGTAATAACTTTTTTGGTTGTTGGTTTTTCTCCAACAATTAAGTAATCAAGCTTTTTGTTAACATTGCTTATTATTTTTCCTGAATTTTTTTCAATTAAAAATTTTGCTTCAGCGCGACTAATGTCATTAAGTTTTCCAGTCAGCATAAAAGTTTTATTTTTTAACAATCCATCATTATTAACTGGAATTATGCTTGTTATGGAAAGATTTTTACTCAATTCAAATAAGACATTTAAATTAGTTTTGTTTAAAAAAAAATTTTTAATTGATTGAATTTGAGTTGGGCCTATTCCGTCTATATTTGATAAATTATTAATGTTAGTGTTTTCAACTAATTTTAAAAAATTTGATGATGATTTCAAATGTCTAGCTATTATTTTTGCATTCTCTTGTCCAATATGCCTTATACCTAGAGAGAAAATAAACCTTTCTAAAGAAGTTTGTCTTTTTTGACCAATCGAAAATTTTAAATTGTTTGCAGATAATTTTCCCCATCCCTCTAATTTTTCTATTTTGTTATAATCTAAATTAAAAATATTTTGTGGTAGTTTTATTATCTTTAAATTCCAAAAATTTTCTATAATTTTTTTACCTAATCCATCTATATTTAGCGCATCTTTTGAAACAAAATGTTTTATTTTTTCTATTGCAGTTTTTTCACACTCATACCCTTCACTTGTGCACCTTCTTACAGCATCCTTTTTTTTTGTTATTTCGTTAAAATCTTTTATTGTTTTGCTACCACAAGACGGACACTTAAGAGGGAAAGTAAAAATTTTTGCATTTTTCTTTCTTTTTTTTAGATCAACTGAGGTTACGTGTGGGATTACATCTCCCGCTCTCTCGACGGTTACAGAGTCACCAATTCTTATATCTTTTCTAATTATTTCATCTTCATTGTGAAGTGTAACGTTAGAAACTATTACACCACCAATATTAACTGGTTTTATTTTTGCAACTGGTGTGAGTGCTCCAGTTCTACCTATTTGGATTTCTATATTTAAAATCTCTGACATTGAATTATTTGCAGAAAATTTGTGAGCAATAGCCCATCTGGGTGCATTCGCTGCAAAACCTAATCTTTTCTGTAAATCAAAATTGTTGATTTTGTAAACAACACCATCCACGTCAAATGGAATTTCTTTTCTTTTTTGTTCTAAATATTTGTGATTCAAAATTAGGTTATTAATATTAGTTATTTTTTTATTAAATGGATTAGTTTTAAATCCCCATAATTTTAGACTTTTTAAAAAATCTGTTTGATTATTTAACTTCATATTTTTTACATGCCCATGTGTATAGGCAATGAATTTTAATGGAATTTTACTTGTCACTAATGAATTTTTCTGTCTTAAGGATCCTGATGCAGCATTTCTGGGGTTTGCAAACTTGTCATTTATTTTTTCAAAATCATTATTTTCTATAAAAACCTCGCCTCTTATATCAATTTCTTCTGGAAAACTTTTTTCAACTATTAAAGTTGGTATATCTTTAATGGTTTTTAAATTTTTAGTAATGTCTTCTCCCTCTGATCCATCTCCTCTTGAAAGACCTTTTAAAAATTTACCTTTAATGTAAATCAAGGAAGCTGATATACCGTCAATTTTAGGTTCAGCACTATATTCGATTGTTTCTGAATTTTTTAAACTTAAAAATTTTATAATTTTTTTCTCAAAATTTTTTAAATCCTCTTCATTAAAAGCATTTCCTAGTGATAACATGGGAACTTTATGTTTTACCTTGTAAAAGTTTTTTGAAGGTTTAAATCCTACAGATTTTGTCGGTGACAGTTTACTTTTTAAAAAATCATATTTTTTTTCTAAATCTATTATATCCTTTTTAAGTGAATCAAATTCTTGATCAGAAATAAGTGGTGCATTTTTATCGTAATAAGCTTTGTTATGTTTGCTAATTAATTTAATTTTTTCTAAATAATCTTTTTTGATTATGATGATTTCCATTTCAATAAAACAATTTTTTAAATTTCTTAATTATTCCTTTTTTATCTTTTTTTATTTTTTTCTTTTTTTCTATCTTATAATCTTTGTTAAATAACTTATATGTAGCTTTATACCAATCACCTGATTGGTAGTTGTATCCTAATAAATTTGCATATTTTTTTGATTCATCAACTAAACCAATTTTAAAATATATTTCAACTAATCTATGAATTGCTTCTTCAGTATAAATTGAATTATCATATTCACTTACCACTATTTTAAACCTATTGATTGCTGGGATCCACTTTGATTTTTTTAGATAATGTCGACCAATATACATTTCTTTAGATGCTAAAATATCTAGAATTAATTCTAATTTAAATTTTGAGTCAATGGCAAAATTAGATTTCGGATATTTTTTTATTACATTTTCAAAACTTTTTTTGGCTTGCAAAAGAGAATCAGTATCTCTTTTTTCATCAACTATTGTCTCATAAAAACATATTGCAATTAAGTATTCTGCGTATGCTAAATTTTCACTGCCAGGATAAGTGGTAATAAATCTCTCTAAGTTACTCACTGCTTCTGCATAAAAATCATTTAGATAATATGAATACGCAGCCATTAATGATGATTTACTGGCCCACTCTGATTGAGGATATAATAATTCTGCTTCTAAAAATTTTCCTGCTGCTAAATTATAATCTGATTTTTCTAACGATACCATACCTTCCTTATATGCGGTAATCATTTCCATCTCTTGGTCAAACTCTTTTATTTCAATAATAATCTCTTCTTTTTTAGAGCAAGATAGGAACGAGAATATTAATATTATAATTGATAATTTTATAATTAATTTCATGGATGAATTAAAGTTAATTAATATAACAATAATATTTATGCAATAGATTTCAGTAGATTTCTATCAATATATGTATGTGGTAAATAATTTTCTTTTATTTCAACTATTGAATAATTTTCTTTATTATCGAATACTTTTCTCAATAATTGATTAGTTAATTTATGTCCTCCCTGTGAACAAACTATCTTGCCTATAATCTTATAACCAGCCAAATATAAATCTCCCATACAATCTAAAATTTTATGATTAACGAATTCTTTTTTATTTCTAAGACCTCCATTATTTATAATCTTATCTTCTTTAACAACGATAGCGTTTTCTAAGCTACCTCCTTTAGCAAGTCCTATTTCTTTTAACTTGGCTATATCTTCATAGAGACAAAAGGTTCTTGAATTGTAAATTTCAGTTAAATCATCTTCATAAACACTTACTAAATTTCTCTGATTATTTATTAATTTATTTTCATATCTTAGCTCAAAATCTATATCTAGACTCACTTTTGATGGTTCTATTGAAATTGATTTAACCCCGTCTTGAAAAGTAATTTTGTTTTCTATCTTTATAATTTTAATTGGTGAGTTACTGGTCTTAACCCCAGATTTAATTATTTCCTCAACAAAAATTTTAGCAGATCCATCCAGAATAGGGACTTCCTCACTGTTTATCTCTATTAAGGCATTATCAATTCCTAACCCATATAAAGCACCCATCAAATGCTCAATAGTAGAAACACTAACACCATCATCATTTGTAATTTTTGTGCAAAGTTTTGCGCTACTAACAGAGTAGACATTAGGTATTACAAGGTTGTTTTTTTTTAAATCTACACGTTTAAAAATTATGCCGGAATTTATCTGTGCTGGCATAATTTTAATTTTTGCTTCAACACCCGTATGCAGGCCTACACCCTTAAAACTAACTGAATTATTAAGAGTTTTTTGATTTAAAATTGACATTGGATATTTTATAATTAGTCCAATGCAATTAATAAAAACAAGAAATGTTACAAGAAAATACTACCTCATTTGAAAAAATGAAAAAGCTTCTCAAAAAAACCCTGTTTTACCTGTTTTTTTGGCACTACAGTAACTTCATGTTTATTTGATCCCATTCCCAACTTATACCCAGACAGGCAAATATCTTCGATAGTTTCTTCTAAGAAGTCAATATTGTTTGTAAAAGAAATTTCATTTTTGTATTGGTTGTCCAAAATCTTTGCACCATCACCCATCAAAACCATTTTATATTGATCAATTATATTTAAGTTTAGCTTAATAGAACAAACGCACAACTCTAGAATCTCTTCAATTCTAGCAAAAATTATTTTTTTTAACATGTCTAGTTGAAAGTTTTTATCATTTAAGAAGGTTTCTTTTTTATCAAAATTAAATTTTAAATTTTCAGCCTCTTCTAAGTTAACTTTTAATATTTGAGAAATATCTTTTGTAATATGGTTACCACCAATTGGTAAAACATCTAAAGATATAATCTTATTATTAAGATATGTAGTTATTGAGGTTTTACTAAAACCAATATCAATAAATGAAATATTATCGTTTAAAGAAAAATTCTCCTTATAATTCAAAGCTTTTGCATAACTAGAGCAGATAATTTGATTGATTGAAATATCAAATCTATAAAAAAGTTTTTTGAAATATTGTATAGTTTTTTCTGGCAAACAAATGAATAAAATATCTAAAGATATAAAGTTACATTTTTTATCTAATGGCAAGTAATCATAATCACTATGATTGATTTTATAATTATTAATAATTATATGAACAATATTTTGACTATTATAGTGTTTTAATATTTGCTGCTTGGCTTCCTGAACTAAAAATCGAATGTCTTCCTGCTTTAATTCTATATCATCAATTTTTTTAGATACAGAGATACCAATAGATAACATTTTATTATCATCTACCATTAAATTTATATCATCAACATATTCATTAGTGTTATTCTCTAATAAAGTAATAATTTTTTGAATTTCAGAATCTACTTCTATTTGATCAAAAATAAATTTGCTTTGCGTATAAAAAACTTCATTTAAATTAACTTTGTTAAATGCACTTGCTCTTAATTTAGAAAGCCCAAAATCAAAATATATTTGATGCTTGTTATTACTCATTATTTTACAATTAAATGATTTTCTATTCTCAAATCAATTATATCTTTATATTTGAAATGTTCAGCAGTTATTATCTTGTGAGCCAAGTTAAGTGATTCAGATATATTTTTTTGTGGTAATCTGATTAAAATATTGTCATTAGTTAAAATATCCCATCTATTTGATGGGAAAAAATAAACAGTTTTAAATTTGATAAAATTAAATTTTGAGATGTCAACTTTTTGCTTAAACTTTAAAAATTTTTTTGAATCGAATTGACCAAATATGTAGGGTAATGTTCTATTATCTTGTTCGCTACGGATAAGTTTTCCATTTGCTCCTACCATTAATTGATTTCCATCAGTAATTTTGGCAACAAATTTAGTAGGTGTGATGTAAATATCTAATTGCGAAGGATAAAATTTCTTAATACTATATTCTTCGATTATATTATGTTTATTAATAATATTTTTAATCTTCTCACTTCCAAGACTAAATATATTTTGATAAGAGATTTTATTAAGTTCATTTTGAATTTCTATGTTTTTATCAGGCAGTAGCCCTTTAACTTGAATTTTTAATGTATATGCATTTTTATTTTCTAGAAATTTAATATTCGTACTACTTAATATAAATAAAAAAATTAAGTACAATATTATTTTATTTTTTTTATCTATTGATTGATGCATCTTTTAAAATCCATTCAATTAATTTTATGAAACTTATACCTGCATAATTAGCAATCTCTGGTACTAGGGAAAGTTTTGTCAATCCTGGTTGAGTATTGATTTCTAATAAATAAAATTTTCCTTTATAAAATTTAAAATCTGATCTAGTAACCCCTCTACATCCAATAGCTTTGTGTGCCATAGACGTAATATACTTAATTTTTTTTAAATCTTTATTATTCAGATTAACGGGTATTATATGTTCAGTTCTTGCTTTTGGATTATATTTTGCCTCATAATCATAAAATTTTCTTTTAGGTTTAAGTTCTATGACACCAAGATTTTTATTGCCCATTATAGCAACTTGAATCTCTCTGCCTGGTATAAACTCTTCTATTAAAATTTCATTGTAAATACTTAATTCGTTTAATTTCTTTATGATATTTTTTTTGTTACAGATGTGAACATGTACACTTGATCCTTCATTTATAGGTTTAATAACAACTGGGAACTTTAATTTCCTTTCTATTAGTTTAATGATGTTGAGTTTATTTTTTCCATAATTAAACTTAATATATTTTGGTGTTAAAATATTTTCTTTTATAAAAATCCTTTTGGATATTTCTTTATCCATTGCTATTGATGACGCAACTACTCCCGAATGTGTATAGGGGATTTTCTGCGTTTCTAAAATTGTTTGAATATAACCATCCTCACCAAATTGTCCGTGTAATGCATTAAATATTACACTTGGATTAAAAAGTTTTATTTTTTTAATTAGGGTATCGTCTGGTTCACAAGTTAGAACCTTGTATTGATTTTTTTTTAATTCTTTAGCGACTTGCTTTCCGGTCTCTAAACTTATTAACCGTTCTTTTGAGATGCCTCCACAAAGAATTAAAATTTTTTTTTTCATTTTTATTCCAATATCTTAATTTCTTTTTCTAATTTAATACCAGTCTTTTCTTCAACTCGTTTCTTAACAAATTTTATCAATTTATTCATATCATTAAACGTAGCATTATTTTTATTTATAAAAAAATTACAGTGTTTTTGCGAAATCCCAGCATCACCAAAAGTAGTTTCTAAAGATACCGATTCCTTGATGAGCTCCCAAACCTTTTTATCAGTTTGATTGACTGGATTTTTAAATGTACTACCACTTGTTTTAATTTTAGTTGGTTGAGTGCTATCTTTTTTTTTTTTAAGTTCTTCAATTTCTTTTTTTATTTTTATGCTATCTTTTTTTTCTCCTTTAAAGGACGCACTTAAAAATATTAAATTATCTGATAAGTTATTATTTCTATACTTAAAATTAATTTTGTCTGCTTGAATTGTTGTTACCCTCCCAAGTCGATCAATTGCCTGTATAGAAATAAGTATGTCTTTAAATTCTCTCTTAAAACAACCAGCATTCATTTTTAAACCACCACCTATAGTTCCTGGTATGCAGGCCAAAAACTCTAATCCACCTATTTCATTTTCTATAGCAAAATCAGACAGTTTTTTATCAGTACACGCACTCCCAGCTACAATTATTCCATTTGGTAACAATGAAATATTTGAAAAATTCTTCCCTAATTTTATAACTATTCCATCAAATGTATCATCACTTATTAAAGTATTTGACCCAGCTCCAAGTATGTAAATTTTTTCGTGACTTCCAAAATTCTTTAAAAAGATAACCAGGTCAGATAAAGAATCTGGTTTAAAATAAACCTTGGTTTTTCCACCAATATTAAACCAATTGCTTTTTTTTAAATCGTAGTCAAATACAATTTTACTACTTATCTTATTGGCAAATTTTTTCATTTCATCAACTAACATTATATTAATTCTGGCAACTCCCTCATCCAATTAGAGATAGTGCCAGCACCCATCCCAATAACAATTTTTTTTCCATAAATATTCTGTTTTATGAATTTAGCTAACTGATACTGATCATTAATTAAAAATAATTTAACTTTAGAATTTTTGATTATCTCCTTAGCAAAATCATTATAGTTAAAACCTAATTTTATTTTTTCTCCTGCAGTAAAAATTGGACATAAAATTACAGAGTCAGCTTTTTTAAATGATAGACTAAATTCTTTTTTAAGATCTTTTAATCTCGATATTCTATGTGGTTGAAATATACATATTATTTCATTTTTTTTGTAAGCAGCTCTTACTCCATTTAAAACTTCCTTAATTTCAGTTGGGTGATGTGCGTAATCGTCATAAAAATTTGTTTCTCTAAACGTAAATATTTTATTAAACCTTCTTTGAACACCTTTAAATTCTTTTAAACCTTTTTTAATAATTTCCTTAGAGATTCCAATTGTAGAAGCTACTGCTGCAGCAGCTGTTGCATTTCTAATATTATGAAGTCCAAGTAGAGGTATCTCAATATTGTTAATAGTTATATTTTTCTTACCGGGTAATTTGATTGACAGATCATATCTTGAAACAAATTTTTCCTGTCTGATATTTTTTATATAAAATTGAGATTTTGGATTTGATCCATAAGTATAGTAATTCTTTACTTTGATTTTGTTTAATAGTTTGGCATTATTTTTGTCATCAATACAAATGAATGATTTTCCAAAAGATGGTACTTTATTGATAAAGTTTATAAATAAATTTTTAAGATCATTCATTGATTTATAATAATCCATGTGCTCTCTATCAATATTTGTAACAATTGAGTATGTAGAAGGTACATGTATGAAGCTACCATCAGACTCATCAGCTTCTAATATGCACCAGTCACTTTTTCCAAGTTTTGCAGAATTATTCAGAGAATTAAGCACTCCACCATTTATAATAGTGGGGTCTAATTTTGTTTTCGAAAATATTGCAGCTAGTAACGAGGTTGTAGTAGTTTTGCCATGAGAACCAGTAACGACTATATTTTTTGTTAAAGACACTATATGGGCTAACATCTCACCTCTCTTATAAATTGGCAGTTGTTTTTTTTGTGCTTCAATTAATTCTGGATTATTTTTTTTTATAGCTGAAGAAATAACTAAAATTGTTGCATTTTTAATATTTTTTTTTATATGCTTGATAGAGATTTTAACTTTATCTTTTTTTAGTCGCTCAATATTTCTATTATTTGCAATATCACTACCTTGAACTTTAAAGCCCATGCCCTTCATTATTAGTGCCAAGCCGTTCATGCCAATCCCACCTATGCCAACAAAATGTATGATTTCAGTTTTTGCTAATTCAATTTTCATTAATAGTAGATATAATTTTCTGATTTATATTATTCCATGTATTTTGATAGCTAAAATTTTTCATATTCATTTTTTTAGTGAGATATTCATTTTTGTTATTGATAATATTAAGTAATTTATCTGCTACGGTCTTTTCGTTAATTTCATTTTGATTTAAGATCCAATTACAGCCATTTT
>MDTF01008115.1_pt1 | contig 16233 bp, 12 predicted proteins | sample 811191 | NCBI WGS metagenome assembly MDTF01 (sample SAMN05326649, study PRJNA326480) | marine metagenome | isolation source: seawater | place: Southern Ocean | collected 2011 | reverse complement strand
TTAATTGTTTCCTCCAATTTCTTTTTTAAAGAATCTTCGTCAATTGCTTCGAATAACTTTGACGTTTCCCCAAACATCTTGTTTGAATCTATTTTTCCAACTACTGTAAATAAGATTAATTGTAAATATTTCCAAATTACTTCCTTCGTGTGATCTGTTAAGTCGTCTCCCCATAATTTTTTAAATTCAATACCAGGTAAAAAAAAAGTATTTTTTTCTTCGTCTTTAAATAAATCTACATTTTGATATAATATATCAAAAAACCTTTCTGGATACACTTCTTTACAATACACAAATAATTCATCTAAATTATTTTCAGTTTTGACTAATAGATTCTTTATATGATCAGCTTCTACTAAATCATGAAAAGTACTACCGATATCATTTACAAAATCAGTAATTATCTTTTTAAATCCATCTGGTACTTCACTCATTATAGATAGTATTGCTTCAAATTTTTTAAATTAAAAAAAATTTAAATCAATAAAATCATTCAATAAAATCATTCAATAAAATCATTCAATAAAATCATTCAATAAAATCATTCAATAAAATCATTCAAAATATAAAACAGATAATTTTGATAAATTTTTAGCATATTCCACCGATTTTATTTTACTCGTTTCACTTGCGCTATTTATTTTTATTCTCATGTTATCAATACCTTTCAATACATTATTATCAACAACGTCCATATTATAGTCTTTATTTAAAAAAAAATCAAAATCTCCCTTATCTATTTGTACTTTATACAATAAATAAATATTAATATACCAATATTCTATTATAATCTTTGGCTTTACCTTTATTACACCCTGCATAAATGTCCTACTGGTTAATAATTCCACCTCGTTTGGGAAAATATTTAAAACATCGTCCATAAATTCTTTTAGATGAGTATTGAAGGTTTTCAGTATAAATTTTTTATTATCCATAATACTTTTTAATATTAATTAAAGTTTATACTATTTTTTTATTTATTTATGTTGCGGTAACACCCCTTTCTCGCTCTTCTTGATACTTTTTTAAATCCGTTTCGTTTACTTTGTTAGGTGTATAATCCTCTGGTGGGGTTTCTATTTTTTCACTTTCGGTTAAAGCAGAATAATTATACATCATTCTTAAACCCCCTTTTCCTTTTGCTCCTAAATCTTCAACACTTGTATCTAAAAAGGAGAAATTATCGGATTTTATAGAACCCATGATTGAGGACATTGAGAAAGATTCGGGTTCATTTTTAATTGATCTTGTATCTGTATTGGGGTTACTCTTAAATTCACTGTTTCTTATTATTAAATCAAAGTGTTTGTGAATATCATCACCAAATAATAAGTCATTTTTTTTATGTAATAACATTAAACAAGGCACTTTAGTAATTATGGAAGGTAATAATATATGATCCCCATTTTCTAAAATTATATAATTTTTTGACTCCTTTGTAATTCTTTTATCAATGCATAAAAAATGTATGTTAGATTTTATATTAGATTTTGATAGTTTTCCCAAAATGTTTTTTGAATGATTACAAAAATTACTATAATATAAAACACAACTCATATATAATTCTCAAACTTGAAAAATATATAAAATAAACGACTAAACAATATAAAATTGATTTAATAATAATTTAATAATTAATTATATATAATTATTAAAGATGACAACAATTAAAAGAATGTTACCCGATATTTCTCGAATAAATGATACGAATGGTATATTAAATTTCAATCTTACAAAAATCAATCATAGTTTTGTCAATGCTTTGAGAAGAACTATTTTAAGCGATATACCTGTTCCCGTTTTCGTTACAACACCTTATGAAGCAAATAATTGTGATATTACTGTTAATACTAGCAGATTAAATAATGATATATTAAAACAAAGACTTAGTTGTATCCCAATCCATATTAAAGACTTTGAAGGTATTGAAAACTTACAAGTTGAAGTAGATGTTGAAAATACAACAGAATCATTTATTTATGTTACAACAAAAGATTTCAAAATTAAAGATTTGGCAACCGATAAATACTTGACAAATACTGATAAAATATTTCCACCGGATCCATTTACTAAAGATTACATTTTGTTCAATCGACTAAGACCCTCTATTTCTAAAAATATTCCTGGAGAAAAATTGGCATTTACTTGTAAAATTTCCATTTCAAATGCCTCCATAAATGGTGCGTTTAATACTGTTTCGACTTGCACTTATTCTTTTGAAGACGATGTAAAGTTACAAAATAAAAAATGGGAGGAACATCGTAAAACATTGGACTCAACTGCGGCTGAAGAAAAAATCGAGAAAAAGAATTGGTTTTTACATCATGCTAAAAAGTACTATTTAAAAAACTCCTTTAATTTTATAGTTGAATCATTGGGTGTTTTTGATAATGCTGAACTTATTAAAAAAGCATGTAGCATTATCACTACTAGATTGGATGTATTAAAAACCTCTATTAATAATAGTAATGTTATAAGTCCAAGTAAAACGACATTAGACAATTCTTACGATATTATATTAAAAAATGAAGATTATACTATTGGAAAAATAATTGAATACGTTTTGTTTGAAGATTATTATAATAAAGGTAATGAATTAATGTATGTTGGGTTTTCTAAAAAACACCCACATGACACTGACAGCGTTATTCGTATTGCATTTAGAGATGATAATGATTCTGATATTGATAATGTAAAGACAATTTTTAATCATGCTATCGAACAATGTACTGTAATCATTGCAAATATTAGTGATACTTTTTAATGGGGGAAATTTCCCCCAAACCCCCTGTTCTTTATCATGGGTATCACAATTATTATAATCTCTAATTTTTTATCTTCGGCTTTTTCTAGTTTTTTGTTTCCTTTTTGCTTTTCTCCTTTTTGCTTTTTTCCTTTTTGCTTTTCTCCTTTTAGTTTTTCTCCTTTTTGCTTTTCTCCTTTTTCGATTAATCGTTTTTCTTTTACCTCCCGCCAAGTGTGACATCATATCATCCCAGGACATATCCTGCTTCGATTTCACCGGGACAACACTTTGAGGGTTGGTATTTACTGGTATGGATGGTGTATGTCTACAACAAATGTTTTACTCCCATCCATATTTATTACCCATTCTTCCTCACCCGGTTCGATTTCAAATCCATCATTCAAATTGTATTCATGAATCAAATCATGGAAGAATTTGTTGTTAGCAGGATTATCCCAACTCATCAATCTTCCCCCATTTTTTTTTGGATAGTTTTATTTTGTTTCAAGTAAAGTATGGTTAAATTTTTTATTATATGTGTTGCGTGTCTTCCAGAAGTTAAATGCATTAATCCTTTTGAACCGCCAGAACTTTCTAATGAGGATGTTAATCCAAAAAAAAGCATAGTATACATTTTTTCAAAAACTTTCCATTCATCTGTATCAACATCAAATGGATTATTTGGAGGATTGTGACTTGACATTATATATAATATAAAAATATAAATTTATGAACCGCGCACAATCTTCTAAAGGTTTAAAATTGATCAAATAAGGACATCGCGCCATATGATTACCATGTTAAACTTTGCCGAAAACGCATCAAATTATGAATGATTACAAAAAAAAAATATTTATAAAACATTTAATGAATTCAAGTGACTTTGTATTATTCCCAATATCGGGGGTTTGGATCACCCCCCATATTAACACAGGGGGTTTGGGGGAAATTCCCCCATATTAACTCAGGGGTTTGGAGGAAATTCCTCCTTTTGTTTTTCCAACCTGTTTTTCTCAATATCTACTTCCAAATTTCTATATACATAATTAATACCATACATTAGTTGGGCGGGTTCCAACAAATTAACATATTTAATTATAAATAATTTATCTGTTTTTTTATTATCAGGTTTTAAATCGTTCAAATATTTTTGATGGATTTGAAACATATGTGTTCTATATTGTTTAGGATATTCTCGTAAAGGTTTTTCCTTTCTTATATAACAAGCTTTGTAATTTTTCCATAACTGTTCCGTCCAATTAAATAATTCCATTTTATAATTTTTAAACATTTCTTCGTATTCTGGGAAAAATTTCAAAAATTCATGTAACCGTTTATCCTTTAATAAATTATAATATTGAAATTGGATTTTTGGACTATTACCTCTCAAACCTTTCACTTTTAAATAATTGGGATTCCAAAGTTTTGTTCTTACCCCATTTTTTTTTAAAACAATCCCACTCTTTTTATATTCAATGTTTAATGACGTAAAATAGTTAACCACATCAAGATAATTTTTAAAATCTTTATTTAAAAATGGTTCTGGTACATGAATATCCAATCCCATATCTAAAACTTCTTTTTTACTTACTTCTTCCACCACAGTACCATCGCATTTGTAAACATTTACTAAATACAACTTTTTCTTAATAAATGGGACAACAATTCTATTTTCGGGGTGTTGAAGTACAAATGAATAACAATGTTCTTTATTTAACATCTCAAATTCCAAACCACTTTCATTCAATGCCTCTAAAAACAGTACCCGAAATGTTTTGGGATAATCACGGAAGAATTTACATTTTGCACCAATTGTTCCCTTTGTAGAACACTCCCAACATCCATTATGATAAAATACATTTATCATTGTCCCTTCTACAAAATATTCAATATCATACTCGCCAAATTTCACTTCTTCTTGAAATTTTATAAATTTTGAACTTTTGGGTGGGGAAAAACACAACACTTTTTCCCCATCTGTGATTACGGATCTAAATAAACCAAGTGTTTTGCTATTTTCGGGTGTTATCATGACTCTATCATAATTTAACATGTAAATTTGTTTGTCTTCAATAACCTTGCTTTTCACAACAATTCCCATCTGTTTGGCATAATCTCTATCTTCAACTACTTTAGAAAGTGTGCAATAACTATTAATATCGTATTTCATCTTATTTATATTTATACTATCTATTATTTAAGTAAATAATATTCAATTTATGTAGAAATCTTATAATATAATTTCTAGTGTATTTATATTATATGTCGGATGATAAAAAAATTTCATTAGAATTAGGTGACATTATTAGAATAAAAGCTTCTTCCAACGATGAGATTCATGACAAAATCTTCTTAATAATATATTTAGATGAAAATATAGTTACTATTGAAAACGATGATACTACTGTTCCAATTGTATTAAACTTAAAAAAAGGAACTTTCCAGGACGAGTCAATTGAGAACATAGAACTTTTGAGTAGATCAACAGAAAAGGGTTTTTCTAGGCAAAATGGTTTGGCACCAGGTAAATGGGTATCTATAAACTTTGGTGGCGATTTACCAATAACAATTAATGGATTAATTACCAATTTAGAAGATGATATGATTGAGCTTAATACTTACCCATCAAAGGATACTATATATATAAATTTTGATTATAAAGGTATTCCTTTAGAGTTACCGATAATATCTTTTCAGGAAATAAAAGCACCAATGTCTACTAAAGAAGAACCTATTCAAGATATTGAAGAAGAGGAAGAAGGAGAAGAAGAAGGAGAAGAAGAAGGAGAAGAAGAGGAAGACTTTGATATAATAGACGCTCAGCAGTTTGTTCCTGATGAAAAAATAAATGAAGAACTCATGCAAAATATAATACTTGGGGATGAGATTATTTTTGGCGATGACTTAGGGGAAATTGAGGAATTAATTAATGTTGAGGATAAAGAGAAAAGGTTTAGTTTAATAGAACAAAAGACGGATTTATTAGATTCATTATTAGCGGATGTACCAAATATAGAAAGAACGACTCGATTATTAAATTATTTCCATAAAATAGTTGAAAGATACAGTGAACTACGAAATATGTATTCAATATTTGATAAGGTTGGTACTATAACTGGGTTTAAAAAAAATGATAAAAAGAAAAAATCAATAATTGAATATTTAGATAATTTGAATAAAGACTACAAATGGATTATACCTGTTGTTAAAAATAAGAAAAAGATATATAATATCGAAGTTGATATGGATGATATAGATACATTAAACATAGTTTCAATGGTAGAAGATAGTAAAGATCTACAAGAATATCTTAACCAGCTGTCTATGTATAATAAAAACGAAGTACCTGAAGGTATGAATAAATATTATGTGTTTATGGAAAGAATTATGACTTTATTTAATCCACATGAAATCGTGACAGATAAAAGAGATATTATAAAGGAGGGGTATATTAACGAAGAAGTAGATGTTGTACTTGATAATTTAGGTAATTTTGAATCATATATTGTGGTTGGGACAGATAAACATTCATTTATATCCCGATATAAATTTTTAAGACAAAGGTATGCTAAAGGTCTTACAAAAACTTTTTTGGTGGACAAATTTTCGAAAAACTACTTAGTTGAACAAATGACAAACAATGACAAAATATCGATCACAGGTTTAATAATTTTACCTTTGCCATTAGTGAATATCTCGAAAATTAATCTGGATAAATCTTCAATATTAGAAAGGGTTAATTTGAACAATGTAAATATAAATTACAATGATTTATTAAGTAATGTAATTGTAAAAAAAACAATAAGGGACGATGATTCGTATGACCAGGACTCGACTTTCTTGGACGAAATTTTATATTATAATATGAGTACCGATATAAACTATGATGATAGAGGTGATGATTTTTATAGTAATTTTTTGGATAAAATTATTCCATCTAATAAAGATTTTTTCCATAAAATAAAATCATCAATAGAAAACAAACATTCTTATTATGAGATTGTGCGAGCATTAGAACCATTTGGTATATATGAAAGTTCAATAGGATTTATGTTGTATAAAGATATTATAATTTTTATGGAGGAAAATAATTTAGAATTAAAAAAGAAAATGGCGAAAAATATACAAATTTTTTCTAATTATTTATCGAATATTTCAACAATAAAATCCAAAACAGGTTTATTTAAAATATTACTGGATCAAGAGGAAGACCTTCTTCAAAAATATAATATCAATTCTAATTTGAATGCCGAAACTTTGGAAAAAATGTATTTACTGGATAATGGTGCGTATTTATTTGACGTCATATCACAATTAAACATATCGTTATTAAGCGATATAGATGTGGATGTAATAATTGAAGATGTTGTTTCAAAAGAGGGGAAATCTAAAGGTTGTACTACATTAATTTTGGCAAAAAAATACACAGCATTAGAAGACTTGGAAGAAGATGATCAAAATGAAATTTATTTTGACAAAAAATTTGATGAAACTCGTTATTCTATAATGGATGAATTTAAGAGTGAAAAGGGTAGGATGAATGATGACGATTTGATTGATTTTTTAACGAATCATTTTATTAACGTGGTTGGTATGAATGAAGAAAGTGCTATTAGAGAGTCTGGTGCTTTAGTTATTGGTAAAAAAACGGTTATAGATGGTGATTATGCGATGCTGGATATATTAGATGAAGAAATTAGATATTATGAGCGAAAAAACAAATCATGGCATTATGTGGATGAATTTGATGATAAAAACCAAGATATCATTCTAGAATTTTGTAATTTACAAGACAAATGTTTAAAAATAAAGGAATCATGTAATAGTGATAATGAGAATAAAAAAAAAATAGTAGAAAAACTATCTAAAGAAATAAGGGACCATTTCGAGAATGAATTAACTAAATCAACAGAAGAATTGGTTGATGAAATTAGATTAAATAAAGAAATAAGTTACAAAAGACTGAAGGTTTTAATTAAATTTGGGGATGTTAAAAAATATAAAAACAATCTTTACTATAATTCAATAGCTGAAGAATTGGTGGATACTGAAACCGTTTCATCACCCTTAGTTTCACTTCGCGACATTATATTAGGGGAAACCGATTTTATAAAAAGAAACACGTATATTATCAAATTTGTTAACAAATTTTGCAGATTAAAACTGGGGAACAATACAGATGAAAATGATTTTTGGTATTACTGTGTTTCAACTAACTTGCCTTTATTACCAACCTATTTTTACAAATTAGCACACATAGCCATAAATAACTTGGGTTCGATGAGTGTCAACTATGCTATTGAAGTTGATAAAATAGCGGCAGAAAGAGGAGCGTTAAGTGATGATGGTGATAAAGTGGTAGATAAACATAGTGGGTATGTAATTAAATATAAAGAAGCTTCTAATGTGGAAGGGTATACTGAAAGTGGTTATAAAATGGTTTCAAGGGATGTAATGGAGGATGGTAATGATTTTATGAATCAGGTTACTGTGATAATGGATCCAAAATATAAATCACCAAGGGCGAAACAAATTAAGGATATAATTGACTCGTTTAATAAAGAAATAGGTATATCATTAAATGAGGAATATGTTATATTAATAATTAAAAATGTAAATTCTCAATTAAAAATGATACAAAGTTTCGACGAATATGAGATTTTTACCAAAAAATTAATTGAAAAAGATAAAAAAGTTAAGCCTTATGATTTCTATTTTGATGAAACATTCATTTTAAGTATCATGGTTTATTATTCATTAGCTATCCAAATATCAATACCACATATCATTGAAGGGATACCTTTTAGAGGATGTAGCGAATCTTTCATTGGATTTCCAATAACAGACAATGGTGATATGTCTTTATTAAATTATATTATTTGTGTTGCTTATGGTATTAAAAATTCAGGTAAAAGACCATGGAATTCATTACAGACTAGTAGAAAACCTGATAAAATGAACAAAATAAAATTAAGTATTTTGAATAAAATGGTGGCGATGTTAAAAGATATTGCTTTACAAAATGATGAAATAATTAACTTGATTGAGAAAAAAAAGGAATTTTTAGTTGATAATTTCAATGATGTTGTTTTAACAGATACTGCTGATTTAAAAAATTGGCGTACATTTCTACCTATTATGGGGGATACAACACCAAACACTGTTCGAACTGTTAGTGCCGGATTTAAAACAGGTTTAATGAATGATATTCGTGATGGAAATATTGAGCAAATAGACAAGATTTGTTCTTTAAAATCAAAGATTCGTGAATTTTCGATAGCTGTGCAACATTCAATTAAAAAAAGTATACAAAAGGAGGAATTGTTATTGACAAATAATGCAACCGTACCATACTTAGAAAACAGTTGTTGTTATACAGAAGGAGTATCACCTTTGGAATTTATGATATCCAAAGACGCTAGTATTTTAACAAATAATAATATTGTATTAGGATACGAGGAAATTTTAAATGATATAAGAAAGTTATCAAAGGCTCAAAAAATGCTTTCTTTAACCAATATGAAATTCATTTATCCCAAAATAACAGATTCTTATTCTGAAAAAACAATATACGTTGGATTTATAAAGCATTGTTTGTTTTTTTCCAAAACAGAAATACCAACGGAAGAAATTATTAGTTTTATGCGTGAAAATGGTATAGTAATACAAAAATTGGATAACACAGATTCATTGGGTAAACCAGAAGAAATTTTGAATGAGAATATTTTACATATGAAAGAAAAAGGTTATTCTTTCACGCAAAACGGTTTAATGAAGTTATTAAATGTTGTTAATAAAAAAAATATATTACAAACCTCTTTTGATCAAGATGTTTTGACGAGTAGAAAAATATTTGAGGATAATATAAATGATTTACAGGAAGACGATGACTTTCATTGTAGCGGTGAAATTATTAATTTATTAAAAGAAATAACGGATACATTTGATGTAGAAAGTAAAAAATTAAATTCTTTTTCGGTATCAAATATACTTGATCTACACAATAGTTCTTTACAAAATCAAATATTTTCTTTTTTTGAAGAGATGGATATTGAACGTATTAAATCTACTAAAAAAGATAACGTTATTACCTTTCTCAAAAACTTTTTGGATTGGAAATCTACAGGGGACGATATACTCTGTTCCAATCAAGATGAAACTGGTTTTAAAGTTGGTCTTATTTTGAAAAATATGATATTTAGTATTCTAAAAATATTTCCATCAATCATAATAAAAGAATGTAGTTATGAAAACAAATATCCACCTGTGCATTGGAATTTAGACCCTTTCCATAATAAAAGTGTTACCAATAATATTCATAAAGAGTATGCTGATTTTAACCAATTCTTTGGAAATAAAGATCTTAATTTAATACTAGAAAATATTATAAAAGAATCGCAGATAATATTAAAATTTGTTGATTCAATTCCTATATTTATGGGGATTGACGAAGATACGATCTTAAACGGAACTATTTATAAAAAAATATTATTTAACATGTTTTTATGTAGTATCAAATTATATATTTCATTGGCTAAATCCTTGGAAATGAATAATGATTTGGACGAATCCTTTTTAATAACAGAGAATGAGCGCGATGAAATAAAAAGAAGTACTATTGATAAAAGGTTGAAAACTGTTGGTAATTTATTGAAGGTTTATTTAAATGTTTTCAACGTTCATAAATCAAAAGTATTAAATTTTTCTAATGAAGATATTAAATATAAAATATTGAAGGCGAAGGAAAAGGAGAAGGAAAAAATAAAAACAAGATTAAAAAATATGACAATTGAGGAGCGTGAAGTAGAGGATTATTTAAAAACACATCGATTAGGTAAATGGAATAAGGGACAAACAAAAGGTTTGTATATGTATGAAAAAGACAGGTATTTAAATGAAATGAATGAGTTGCTTAATGATTTTGAAGGAGAATTACGATCTGGTACTGTTGATGAAGTAACTGAGTCAATTAGAGAAAATTACGGATTGGAATTTGCTGAAATCGAAAATAAATATCTGGTACAAGAAGAACAAGAAATTTATTCTATGGCACATATATTTGATGATGATGATACTGGTGAAGCTGACGGCGATGAAAACTTTTAATATATCTTTTTTTAAAAAAGATAACAAAAAACATTTTTTTATTTATTTTTAAAAAAAAAAGATAACAAAAAACAAAATTCTATAAATATGATTTTTTTATTAATAATATATATATAAATTATTATGTTTAGAGCTTTTATTAAAAGAAATTTACCATTTATATCTATTTTAGTATTTTCAAGTATATTTTGTTCTATACAATTTTTTAAACCATCCATTTTATACAACAACGATGGTAGTATTAGAGAATTTGGCTTTGGATCAGATAAGAAAACAATTTTACCAGTTTGGTTGTTGTCGCTGGTTTTAGCTATTTTAAGTTACGTTTTCGTCCTCTATTGTTTAGCTTTGCCCAAAATTTTATTCTAATTTATAATTGTCTTTATTAAAAACACTTATAATTATATGATTTTTACTATATGTTTTAAAATCCCCCCAGGAAAAGGGCAAAATCACATGGAAAAGGGGTCTTAGGGGAAATTCCCCTATTCTTTAATACTTTCCATTTTACTTCTAACGCTACCTGATTCCTTATACTCCCTCTTCATATCCGCTGTTGATTTGTCACATTCCAATTCTGCTACCATATTTGTAATCATTGTTATTACTAAAGCACCAGTTAATAAATACCACATACCTTCTGCAACCATGTCTTTCATCACAACAGCACTAAACAATCCTTTATATGCATCCAAATAGGGTTGTTCTTTAACAGGATCCAATCCATCTGGATTATTCGCAAACCCTTGTAATGTTTCGTAAGATTTTGTCAATAAATTGTTATCACTCATTTTTGCTACGAATAAATCAAAATTTGAAGGTGTTATTTCGTTCACGATCAATGATTTATCTTGTATTATTTTTTTCATTAAATCATTGTCAATGTCTGTTTTTAATAAAGTATTGAAAGATGTCTTAATACCCATCATATATGCAGCACCATATCCAAATGTATTTGAAAAGGGAGCTTTCCATCCTGGTAAAGCTATTAAGATGGCTATTAAAGCACCAAATATCAATAAGTTTGGTATTATCGTAAATAACACGGCTTTACTGGAATCATACTTACCACACATTTTTTTTATATAGGTGTTTGTATTTGTAACTTGTAAACCTATTATTGTAACTAAATATATAGATAATGCTGTCCACTTCATTACATTTACTTTATTTCTTGTTTCAAATTTATCGGTTAAAAATACTCTAAATAGAAAATATATTATTGTAAGTAATACAAATATACCTAACATATAATAATTATGTAGAAATTAATTTGTTATAATAGAGTTAATTTAATATAACAAATGCAAAAAAGTAGTTTAATAGAACCAGGGGTGAAATATTTTCTACATGAAACATTAAAAAATTATAACAAACAAAAAATAAAAAATAAAACAAAATTATTTAATGTTATTTGTTTTCTCTCCTTTTTCTCTATTTTAGGAATATTTCTTTATTATAAATTTAAAACAAGACCAACAAGAAAAGATTTAGAAGAAAAGGAAAGGTTAAAAAAAAATTATATTCTTTCAAAAATCAAAAGTCTAAATACAAAGGTTGCCAAAGAGAGACAAGAACTCATAACTAATTTACCAAATTTTGAAAGTGATTATGAATTAATGCATAAAAAATTTTAACCAATTATATAAATGGAAGACGCCACTAAAGAATACCTTAAATCATTAAATGAATATTTTTCACTTAAGTCACAATATGATGAAGCTTATAAAACAAAAAAAGAAACTATTAAAAATAAAAAGGGTACTACAATGCTTGAAAAATACGATGCCATTAATAGAATTGACATTCATTGTATACAGTGTGAACAACAAGGTGGTACTACTTTTAAACAAGAAGATAAAGTGTTAACGGCCGTTTGTAATGCTGTAGAACCATGTGATCTTAATATAAATATTAAATTATCACAAACCTTCGTTTTACAGGATTTGATGGAAAATTATATTGAAAGTATCAATGAATTAAAAAAAATTATTGTCATTACAAAATTAAATTATCTATTTGATTTAGAGAGTGAAAACATAACAAATCAACGATTTAATGTTAATAAAGAAGAATTTAAGAATGCGAGTAATTATTTGGAACTGATCAAAAAAAAAATGGAATTTCAGAAACATGTGATTTATGATGACGAAGGTCAAAGATTTAAAAAGGATATTTTAATTGAAAAAACAAAAAAACTTAATGAATATTTGGATGAAATTAAAAATATGGATCAAGACGAAGTGTCAACCAAGCGTATAGTTGAAATATACATTAACCGTATTTTACCTTTGATTGAAACTATTAGAACTGTTAAATATGATGAAGTGTATGTAGAATCCATTATTAAAGAAGGGTTTAATGGCGCATCCGTTGATGAAAAATTTTATGTTAAACAAATTAAACATAGTATTGATAATTATAGTTTTGAAGCTGACCCTGGTACAGTTAATAATTTTGAATGTTCTGCTCAAGTTAAACCTAAAAAGAAAAAAGGTAAGAAATCTAAAAAAGTGACAGGTAAAAGAGGAGCAACTTTAACATTTAGTTCTAGTGTGGAAAACAATCAAGGTATGCAAATTTATGGTACAATGGCAGAATCGGGTTTTACAATAGAAGATCTTAAACTATCGAAAAAAAACATTATAGATAAATATGGTCAACTTGAAGAAGATTATATTGAGATTATTAATTTAAATGATTATTTACCAGAAGAACTAAGAGAAGATAGTGAACCAGCTGCTGTTTTGATTTTCAGAAAAGGTGTCAACAGGCTTTTAGAGCCAAATGGATCTATTGATTTATTTGATGAACACGATGTATTAGAAAAAGACAAACAATTATTCCAACCAAGACAATATAGAGTTAATAACAAAAATAAAAGACATAATTTATGTTTTGCTGATGAAAAACAAGAAAATAATTTTGATACAATGGCTCAATTATTGGGAACTAATAAAGATCCTGGAGAAAAAAGAGATGATACCATCGCACAAATTAAAGAAAATCAAATATATTTTAGAAAGGATGATTTCGGTACTGATCCACCTTACCCAGATGTTATCGCAAAAGGTACCATTTTTAGTTTTGACGAATTACCTTTAACAAACAAATTAAGAAAATCTTTACCCATAATATTTGGAATAAAAGCTAAAGAACTTTTGGCAGAAGGTAATTATTATTTTGATTTAAACACAACGGGTATAGGGTTTCACGGTGATACTGAAAGAAAAGACGTAATTGGAGTTCGTTTTGGAGAGGATGAACAAAGTGGGTTTCCTTTACATTATCAATGGTTTCAAAACAAACGTCCTATAGGTGACAGAGTCGAATTAAATCTTAACAACGGTGATATATATGTTATGTCTGAAAAGGCTGTTGGTCGAGATTGGAGAAAACACAAAGATGGTTTATTAACATTAAGACACGCTGCTGGTTCTAAAAATTGTTTAATAATAAAAAAAAATGATGACGCAGGTGGTTATGAAAAATATGAAAAATATGAAAAACCAACTGATGAATACGAAGAACCTTACGAAGAACCTTACGAAGAACCGATGAAATTAACAGAAAAAAAGGAACCAGATGATAATTTTGACGATGATCTTGACGATGACGAGGTTGTTGACACCGCTGATCTTGACGATGACGAGGTTGTTGACACCGCTGATCTTGCTGAAGAAAAAGTCATAAAATTAGGTGACTTAGATGATTTGGTTGAATTTGATTTTGACTAATTCATTTAAATTTCCTTTTTCCAAATATGTATGTTATATGATTTTGTACATATGGCATCTATTTCCATTTGATTATCTATTATAAATTTCTTAAATTCATATATCTTTGATATATTATGTCCTTGTAATTCAGGACTTACTAAACATATTTTCAATTTCAATTCCTTTATTTTTTTATAACTTTCCAAAGTTAATGGAAAATTATTAAAACAATCAACCCATACCCATGTCACCATGTCCTTAACTAACATTACGGTTTCCAATGATTCATATTCCGAATATCTTATTGCTATGTTTTTTTCACCTATCTTATTTAGTTCGTTAATCATTGGGAAACTACAATCCAAAAAAAAATAATTATCTATTTTCCACTTTTTCAACAATTCTATTATTTTATATTCTATTCTTTCACTTTTTACATTCAATATTATTGAACTTTTATCATAATGATTCAAATAAGTATCGAAGTTGTCACCCTCTTTAAATGGATCGTGTACTACCATAATTTCACCAGTTATATTATCCCTTAAATCTAATTCAATTCCCAAATCTCTGTTTACTTTTTTTAATTCATCTACTTTATTTATCCTATGACAATAATAAAAAGTATTTAACATTATATTGTATATTATATTGTATATTATGTTTAATCATTTAATATTTGATATCGATAATACTATTTTTAATTACAACAAAGCCAATACTGTTGCTTTAAAAGCTACTTTTGATTATATTTCCACTTTTTTTAATAAAAAGAATATTATTGATGAATTTAATTTATCCAAAAGTTTATATCAAAAGGAATGCACTAATGCGTCGATGCATAATAAATTTATACAATTTAAACACCTATTGAACAAAATCAACATATCTTTAGATTATCTAATTCCAATTTATAATGTCTACAAAAAAAGTTTTATCAATAATATAGAAGTGTTTGATGGACTGGAAGAATTTTTAATTCTCCAAAAACAAAACAATATTAAATTGTACTGTTTATCGAATAACTTGTGTAAAGAACAAATAGAATATTTGAATAAATTGAATTTACTTAAATATTTTGAGGTTATTTATACGAGTGAAGAATTTGGGATAGAAAAACCCGATTTAAAATTATTATATAGTATTTTACATAAAATAAATTGTTCAAAGAATGAAGTAGCATTTATAGGTGATAGTTTTAAAGCAGATATTCAATTTGTAAATCTATTAGGTATTTATGGTTTTTGGTTCAATAAAAATTATAATTTAAATAATAATTATACCGAATTTAATAGATATTCACAATTAATAGATATTTTTAAAAATTATTATAGGATTTCGAATGAATTTATTCAATTATCAAAATATGTTGGTGAAAGATTTGATTTGGTACAAGCTGGTGGTGGAAATACATCTTTCAAACAAAACGATATTATGTTTATTAAATCGTCGGGTTGTAAATTAACAGACCTGTCAATTAACAAAAATTACGTTGGGGTAAATTATAAAAATTTGAAAAATAACATTGAAGATATTTTGACGGATGCGCGAATTGTTCAACAAAATGTTGTATTTTTGAAAAAATACAAACCTTCTATAGAAACAGCTATGCATTCATTAACAAAAACATATACTGTTCATTTACATCCTTTACAATTTAAT
>MDTF01011159.1_pt1 | contig 16235 bp, 14 predicted proteins | sample 811191 | NCBI WGS metagenome assembly MDTF01 (sample SAMN05326649, study PRJNA326480) | marine metagenome | isolation source: seawater | place: Southern Ocean | collected 2011 | reverse complement strand
GCTCATTATTATCTTCATTATCTCCTAACAAGGCTTCTAATCCTCTTCCTAATCCTCTATTTTTCATTATTATATTTCCCTAAAATTTCATCGGCAAGTGCAAGATATGCAATAGCTCCTTTTGAACTTTTATCATAAAAAAGTACTGGCTTTCCATAGCTTGGGGCTTCTGCAAGCCTAACATTTCTTGGAATAATAGTTTCATATACTTTAGAGCCAAAATGAGCTGACAATTGGTTTGACACTTGTTGCGCTAGCGTATTACGTTTATCAAATAACGTCCTCAGTAATCCTTCGATCTCAATCTCAGTATTTAAATGTTTTTTTACTTTTTTAATCGTATTAACAAGATCAGAAAGACCTTCGAGGGCAAAATATTCACATTGCATTGGTATCAATACTGAATTCGCTGCAACTAGTGCATTTACTGTTAGCAAATTCAGTGCTGGCGGGCAGTCGATAAGAATAAAATCGTATGCTTTTTTGAGCGAATGGATCTGTTTTTTTAAAATATATTCCCGCTCAGGAATATCAACTAATTCAATCTCAGCTCCAGCTAAGGATTGATTAGCAGGGGCAACATCAAAAAAACTTTCTTTGGCGGTTACAATTATATTATTTAAAGTGTTTTGCCCAATTAATGCTTCGTAAATACTCCCTGTTGTCATAGATTTTTTAACCCCAGATCCAGATGTAGCATTTCCTTGAGGGTCTAGGTCAATTAATAAAACTTTTTTCTTTTTTCTGCTCAAGCTAGCAGCAAGGTTGACGGTCGTTGTTGTTTTTCCAACACCTCCTTTTTGATTTGAAATGGCTAAAATTTGCATAGTTTTTATTTATTTTCTACCTTTAATTATTTATTAGTTAGCCGTATTCACTACAGTAATTAAATAACGTTCTGCATTTAGATGTGGAACATCAATTTTATCCACATGATAAGGATATTTAATTGCAGCCATCTCATTAGCTTTGCTTTTCTTACTCTTCATCCCATACCAACTACCTTCTTCTAAAAGTAAGTTTGAGGTTAATTTAATCATTGTCTCCATGTCAGAGAAAGCTCGAGAAATAATGCCATCATAATCACGATAATTTTTCATATCTTCCACTCGACTATTTAATACTTTTGCGTTGTTAAGGCTAAATTCACCGATCACCTGCTGAATAAATGCCGTTTTTTTCCCAACCTTATCTACCATTGTTATTTCTTTGTCTGGAAAATAAAGCGCCAAAATTAATCCGGGTAATCCTGCACCACTTCCAACATCTAATATATTTTTTGCTTTAATAATCTTTATAACTGATAAACAATCTAACAAATGATGCGTAATAATGTGTGACTCTTCTGTGATAGCTGTAAGGTTGTATGTTTGATTCCATTTTACCAATAAGTTTATATAAATCAATAGCTTATCTATTAAATTATCTTGATTTTTAATACCTAACGCTTCTAACCCAGTAACCAGTAACGCCTTATTATGCAACTTTTTCTTTAAGCTCCTGAGAAGATTTTTGATATTTTTTCTTAATATACACAACTAGAATTGAAATAGTTGAGTCTGTAATCGTTGAAATTCTAGTTGCTTGATCAATAGTTTCAGGACGATGAGATGCTAGACGTTGTCTTGCTTCCGTACTTAACCCATGAACAATATCATAATTGATATCACTAGGTATTTTAAGGTTATATTGAGCTTTATTTTTGTCGATCTGTTCTTGTTGTCGGACGATATAGCCTGAATACTTTGCCATAATCTCTACTTGCTCCCAAACTGCATCATGCTCTGATGGTTTTTCCCCCATCATAATCATAAGATTTTTATAGCTGACCTCAGGCCGCCTTAATAAATCAAAAGCTGAATACTCATGATCTAAGGCTTTACCTAAAATAGTTTCTTGTTTAGCTTTATTCTTTTCCGATGGACGAACAAATGCTTTTTTAAGTCGCTTTTCTTCTTTATTGATGCCTTCTTGTTTTGTATTGAAGTTCCTCCAGTGCTCGTCACAAATTAAACCAACCGCGCGCGCGCGCGCCGTCAGCCTTAGGTCAGCATTGTCTTCTCGAAGCAATAAGCGATATTCTGCACGGCTGGTGAACATTCGATAGGGCTCGGTAACGCCTCGAGTAATTAAATCATCAATCATCACACCCATATAAGATTCCTGACGTGATGGCGTCCAACTTTCATTCCCTTGAGCTCTTAGCGCTGCATTCATGCCAGCGATTAACCCCTGAGCTGCTGCTTCTTCATATCCTGTAGTACCATTAATCTGACCTGCAAAAAATAATCCCTCAATAGATTTTGTCTCTAAACTACTTTTCAGTGCTCTAGGATCAAAATAATCATACTCAATAGCATATCCAGGACGTAATATGTGTGCATTTTCAAGGCCTTTAATCGAACGTACTAAATTATATTGGACATCAAACGGTAAGCTAGTTGATATTCCATTTGGATAGACTTCATTAGTACTTAGCCCTTCTGGCTCAATAAAAATTTGATGCGACTCCTTATCAGCAAATCGATGTATTTTATCTTCAACGGAAGGACAGTACCTAGGGCCTACTCCTTCGATAAGCCCTGTATACATAGGTGACCTATCTAAACCTTGGCGAATAATTTCATGAGTTTGATTGTTCGTATGCGTAATCCAACAAGATATTTGCTCTGGATGCTCTATTTTAGGATTAATAAATGAAAAGTTTGGCGCAGGATTGTCTCCAGGCTGCTCTTCCATTTGGGTATAATCAATTGTTCTTCCATCAATTCTAGGGGGCGTGCCAGTTTTCAGACGGCCTACAGGCAAATTTAACTCTTTTAATTTTTTAGCTAAAGTAGACGCCGACGGATCTCCTGCTCGCCCTGCTTCATAATTTTGCAAGCCAACATGCACAAGACCACCTAGGAATGTCCCTGCAGTTAGAACAACATTATCAGCATAGAAGGTCAGTCCAATTTGAGTTATCACACCTTTAACTTTATTATGTTCAACAATTACATCATCGACTGACTGTTGAAATAACCATAAATTTTCCTGATTCTCAATTGAATGCCTTACTGCGGCTTTATAAAGAACTCGATCCGCTTGTGCGCGAGTAGCTCTCACAGCCGGGCCTTTACTGCGGTTAAGGATTCTAAATTGAATGCCAGCAATGTCTGCAGCCCTTGCCATAATTCCGCCCATTGCATCAATTTCTTTAACTAAATGCCCCTTGCCAATGCCACCAATGGAAGGATTACATGACATTTGTCCTAAAGTTTCAATATTATGAGTTAACAATAAAGTTTTTTGACCCATACGCGACGAAGCCATTGCAGCTTCAGTGCCTGCGTGGCCTCCACCAATAACGATGACATCAAACTTACTTGGAAAATCCATAAATTAACAACTTAATATTAATAAGGATATGAATTTTACTTTATTTCTTATAAATGACCTAGGTTTCACGTGAAACTTCTAATATTTAAAAAGTTTCACGTGAAACTTTTTATTTACCGATACAAAACTGACTGAATATTTCACCTAATAAGTCATCAGAAGAAAATTCACCTGTTATAGAAGATAAAGCTTGTTGTGCCTGAGTCAGCTCTTCGGCTACAATTTCAGCAGCATCAATATTTAAAGCTGCATTCGTTAAAGCAACCTTCACTTTTTCAAGAGCTTCAAGATGCCTATTTCTGGCCATGAAAATATTTTGATTGTCATCAATATTCGATGGCATTGCTGTGTTATCAAAAATTTGATCAATTAATAATTCAATTCCATCTCCAGTCTTAGCAGACAAATAAACATGCGTGCCATCTGGTGTCTCTACAGATTTAGATTTAGATCTTAACAAATCAATTTTATTAAAAATCCAAATTTTACGAGTATCACTAGGTAATCGCTCTAGAATCGTTTTTTCGTATTGTGTGATACCTTTGCCAGCCTCAACTAAAAATAATGCAATATGTGCCTTTTCTAGAGACTGCCAAGTTTTTTTAATACCCATTGTCTCAACTAGGTCCTCAGTTTCTCTAAGTCCAGCTGTATCAACAATATGTACAGGAATACCCCGCAATAAAATTTCAGTAGAAATTGAGTCTCTTGTCGTACCTGCAATTTCGGTAACAATCGCCCGCTCCTCACCCAATAATTGGTTAAGTAAGCTTGATTTACCAACATTAGGTTGCCCCACCAAGACAATATCAATGCCTTCTCGTAGAAGTTTACCCTGTTGGGCAGATTTAATAATATCTTGCATAGTAATGTGAAGTTTATTAATTTTATCACTCACATTACCTTGAGTAATAAAATCAATCTCTTCTTCTGGAAAGTCTAAGCATGCTTCAACATACATTCTAAGCTCAATCAAATTTTTTAATAACTCATTGATTATAAAGGAAAACTTTCCTGTTAGAGAATTGAGAGCACTCTTTGCAGCTGCCTCAGTAGAGGCGTTAATTAAATCAATAACGGCTTCTGCCTGCGTTAGATCAATTTTATTATTAAGGTACGCACGCTTGGTAAATTCACCCGGCTCAGCGACAATCGCACCTTTTTCTACGCAAGCATTAACTATTTTCTGTAAAACAATAGGGCTACCATGAGCCTGGAATTCAATTATATCTTCGCCTGTAAAAGAATTTGGAGTTGGGAAATAAAGAATAATACCTTGATCAATCGTCGTCGTATCTGAGTGAATGAAACTATGAAAACCAGCATATCTAGGGGTAATTTTACTACTACATAAGCCTTGAGCAATCTCTAATGCTTTGGGTCCTGAAAGACGAACTATCCCAATACCCCCGACACCTGCCGCAGTTGATACCGCAACAATTGTTGAAGATTCGTTAAGCATTGCCTTTCTTTTTTAGAGTCTCAGCATGTATTTTCTTGTTTACATAAGCTTGCTGAGCAATCGACAGAATATTATTTACTAACCAATATAAAACAAGGCCTGCCGGGAAAAAGAAAAAGAATATACTGAAGACAATAGGCATCCACATCATCAATTTAGCTTGCATAGGGTCTGTTGGCTTCGGGTTGAGTTTAGTTTGTAAAAACATAGAAGCGGCCATTAATATCGGAAGGATATAATATGGGTCTTTAACAGATAGGTCGCTGATCCAGCCAAAGAATGGTGCATGCCTTAATTCAACAGAGCCTAATAAAACCCAATAAAGTGCAATAAAAACAGGAATTTGTATCAAAATAGGTAAGCATCCACCTAAAGGATTTATTTTTTCAGTTTTATAAAGCTCCATCATTCCTTGCTGCATTTTCTGTTTATCATCTCCAAAACGTTCCTTCATGCTTGCGAGTCTCGGTGCCAACTCTCTCATTTGAGCCATCGAACGATAGCTTGCTGCTGATAAAGGATAGAATAAAAGCTTGATTAAAACGGTCAATAAAATAATAGAAATACCCCAATTACCAACCATTTTATGAATCCCCGACAACACAGAAAATAATGGAGATGCAATGATGGTTAACCACCCATAATCAACGCTATATTTCATGCCTTTTGCCGCCAATACAAGGTCATCCTTACTTTGAGGTCCTGCATACAATTTAACTTCGAAAGATATATTTTTATTTGGCTCAATGCTAGGTAGCTTAGTGAACATACCTGCAGCATAAATATTGTCAGCGACTTTTTTAGAATACAACTCCCGACTAATAGGTTCCGATAAAATCCAAGCACTAGCAAAATATCGTTGGATAATTCCCATCCAACCTTCATTACTGACTAAGGAGAAAGCTTTTTTATCGGCCTTAGAAAATGCAAATTTGGTAAAATCTTCTTGATCGGTATAGTAAGCAGGCCCAGTAAAGGAAGGGGTTAATTTTGTTCCCTGATTAGAATCCCCATCATGTATTAATTGAAAGTAAGCACTTGGTAATATGGTGGATTGAGTCTTGTTTTGAATATCATAACGAACATTAATTAAATAAGAATTTTTTGAAAACTGATAGGTCTTTTTAACAGTCACTTCAGGGGAATTGAAAGTCATTGGAACATTTAAAGTTTTGCCTTCTAAAATATAAGAATTTTGTTCAAAGACAAACCTAGATTTATGTGAGGGTAAGTTTTCACCTAACAATCCAGATTGAGCAATATATAATAAAGGGTCAGAAGCATCAGAGAACATTACATAGTCATCAACATAATTATCTGCCAAATGTTCAGACAAAGTAAGCCTACGAATATCTCCCCCTATTTCGCTAATAGTAAGATTATATTTATCAGTTTTTACCTCAATGGTTTTACCATTAAGTAGTTGATATCCTGAGGAATTATCTGGTAGATCAGTTTGTCCAACGAACTCCGTTGATGGATTAGGGATACCATCTTCTGAGATATCTAGTGTGTTAGTAGGTGGAGTTATGTTTTGTCTTTGCCAAGAATCCCATAGCAATAAGAGTGAAAAAGAAAACACAACGAAAAGAATAAGACGCTTGGTATCCATACAGTCCTTTAATTTATTTAGGAATAGGGTCAAATCCAGCTTTAGAGCCAGGCCGACACCTTGATAACCTTTTTATTGAGAGCCACAGACCTTTAGAAAAGCCATGTTTTTGTAATGCCTCAATTGTATACACGGAACAGGTTGGAGTAAACCTACATCTATTCCCGAAAAAAGGACGAAATGCATATTGATAGATCTTGGCCAAAAAAATAATTAAACGTGTCATCTGATTAAACGCACGATTAAACTTTCAAGCTCTGATTTAATTTGATTAAAATCATTTCTATAAAAAGACTTATGAACGCGAATAACAATATCAGAGGAAAATTTGAGAGGTAATACAGCTTTTAAAACTTCACGTATTGAACGACGCATGTAATTTCTTCGAACAGCCCTTTTTTCAGTCTTTTTACCAATCACGAACCCTAAGCGATGATGATCAAAAAGGTTAGGCGAATGATGGAGAAACAGATGCTGGGAATTTAATCGTTTTCTAAAATTAAAAACGGTAGAAAAATCATCCGCATTTAGTAATTTATAGTCTTTAGAATTGTACAATAGAGAAATTTATATACCTAAACGTACTCTTCCTTTGGCTCTTCGTGATGCAATGACTGCACGGCCGCCACGAGTTTTCATTCTTACTAAAAACCCATGCGTTCTCGCACGTTTTACTTTTGAAGGTTGATAAGTTCGTTTCATTATAATTGCTCCTAATACTCTTAATCTTTGACCGCGAACTCTACTCTGTAAAGCATTTGATGTCAATAATATAAAAGAAATTTTATATAAAATGCCTGTGGATAACTTTATGTTTTTAAGCTAGTATTTAATATCCTAAAAAAATTGAAAAATTAAATTAAATGGATATCGATAAATTTTGGCAGTTATGTTTAGAGTACTGCAAGAAAGAATTAACAGCTCAACAATATAACACCTGGTTAAAACCACTGTCACCAGATTACGACAAAGAGAATAATATCTTATATATTGTTGCTCCAAATCTGTTTGTTCTACAGTGGGTAAAAGAACGGTTTAATGATAGCCTAATCACTCTTACAAAAAAACACCTGAAATCAACCCAATTAGATTATAAAGTAAATAAAGTAAAACCACGCCAATCAACCAATAACCTGAAAAAAATTATCCTCCCGAAGGTAGTAAAAATACCATCGACTAAAAGCAATGGTCTTAATAAATCATTTACTTTTAATAACTTTGTGACAGGAAAAGCAAACCAACTTGCTACAGCAGCTGCTGTTCAGATCGCCGAAAATCCAGGTTTAGCCTATAATCCATTATTTATATACGGTGGAGTTGGGTTAGGTAAAACTCATCTAATACATGCAATTGGGAATCATCTTAAAGAGCTGCAACCTGATGCAAAAGTGAAATATTTACATGCGGAACGCTATGTACATGATGTTGTTAAAGCTTATGAAAATAAAGCTTTTGATAGCTTTAAAAGGACATACCATTCATTAGACTTATTATTAATTGATGACATTCAATTCATAGCTAAGAAAAACCGCACTCAGGAAGAATTTTTTTATGCTTTTAACAGTCTTATAGAAAACAAGAAACAAATTATTATTACCTGCGATAGCTACCCTAAAGAAATAGCAGGAGTAGATGAGCGACTAAGGACGAGATTTAGCTGGGGTTTAACAGTTGCAATTGACCCCCCAGAGTTAGAAATGCGTGTAGCAATTTTACTTAAAAAAGCAGAAGAAAATAAAATGTCTCTACCTGAGGATGTAGCATTCTTTATTGCTAAACAAATAAGGTCTAATGTTAGAGAATTAGAGGGAGCACTAAATAGAATATTAGCAATGTCTAATTTTACTGGGCGAGAAATTGATATTAGCTTAGCAAAAGAATCACTTAAAGATTTAATAGCGGTGCGTGGCAGACAGGTGACCGTTGAAAATATACAAAAAACAGTAGCAGAATACTTTAAAATAAAGATTTCAGACATTCACAGCAAAAAAAGGTCAAGAAATTATTCTCGACCAAGACAGATCGCAATGAGCTTAACTCGCGAACTCACTAACCTAAGCTTCCCAGAAATTGGAGAGGCGTTTGGTGGAAGGCACCATACAACTATTATGCACGCATGTGACGAAATAGAAAATCTTAGACTTAAAGATCATAATGTCGGGCAGGATCTTGGTTTTTTGACCCAGGTACTGAGAGGTTAATTAATACTTATGTTATTAATTGCCTGTGGATTAAAAGACAGTTTTAAGGAATAAAATAATTAAAAAATAATTTATACACAATTCATCCACAGTTAAGTGATGATTAAACCAGAACATAATAAATACACTAAATAGCTGTTTTAAATAGCATTAAAGACGTAAACTGTTAAAAAACTCGCTATTATTATTATTATTATTTATATAAAGAAAAAACTATGAATATAAAAATCAATAGAAATTTACTACTTAAACCACTATCAGATGTTTCAGGTATAGTTGAAAAAAGACATGCTCTTCCTATTCTTTCTAATCTTTTGCTTGAAGGAGAAAATGGTGTATTAAAATTTACTGCAACAGACCTCGAAGTTCAAATTTCATTGTCTATTAAAGCAGATATAAAAGAATCATTTCAAACAACAATTGCAGCCCGTAAGTTATTTGATATAACCAGAGCTCTTCCTGAAGAAAGTATTTTAGATATTCAGATAATTGACTCTAAAGTTGTAGTAAAGGCAAAGAAGAGTAGGTTTAATCTTCAAACGCTGCCAGCAAAAGATTACCCGGTTATGATAAAAAATGACGGAGAAGACATAAATTTTTCAGTGGCACAAAATCAACTTAAAAGCCTTTTAAAACAAGTAGATTTTTCAATGGCACAACAAGATATTAGGTATTACCTAAATGGTTTATTATTTGAAGTAGATGGGAAAAAGTTAAATATTGTAGCAACGGACGGACATAGATTAAGTTTCACCTCAACAGATTTGAATAATTCACAAGAAAAAACACAAACAATCATCCCAAGAAAAACAATCACTGAGCTAATAAAATTGATGGGAGATGATGAGCAGCCTATAATGATCTGTATTACAAAAAATCAGGTGTCATTTAAGTTTAACGACATTGATTTAATTACAAAAGTAATTGATGGAAAGTTTCCTGATTATAGTCGTGTTATACCCGTAGGACATACAAACTCTTTTGATATAGACCGATTGAGTTTATTGTCTTCGATGCAAAGAGCTTCTATTTTGTCTAATGAGAAATACCGAGGTATTCGAATGGTAATTGAAGAAAATAACCTCAAATTAATTAGTTCAAATAGTGAAAAAGAACAAGCTGAAGAAGAGTTAGAAATCAAATATTCAGGCACCACCATTGATATTGGATTTAATGTAACATACTTGATTGATGTTCTAGTGAATATCCAGTTTGACAAACTAACTTTTGCTTTTAATGATTCATCTAGTAGCTGTCTAATAACAATACCAAATAACAATGATTATAAGTATGTTGTTATGCCCATGAGAATTTAATAAGAGTAGAGAAACCTAATGACGGAAACAAAAGAAGAAAGTAATAATAAAGAATATAACTCAGAAAGTATTAAGGTTTTAAAAGGCCTTGATGCTGTAAGAAAAAGACCCGGAATGTATATTGGTGACACCTCAGATGGAAGTGGATTACATCATATGGTGTTTGAGGTCTTGGATAATGCAATAGATGAGTCTCTAGCAGGTCATTGCAACGAAATAAAAGTAATTATTCATCCTGATAATTCTATAACTGTTACAGATAATGGCCGTGGAATTCCAACAGATATCAAAGAGGATGATGAGTTCAAAAGGTCTGCAGCAGAAATTGTAATGACAGAATTACATGCAGGGGGTAAATTTGATCAAAATTCCTATAAAGTTTCGGGTGGGCTTCATGGGGTAGGGGTTTCTGTAGTTAATGCTTTATCTGACTGGCTAAAGTTGAAAGTTTATAGGAATAAAAAAATACATGAGGTTGAATTTAAAAGAGGCGACATAGTTGCCCCTTTAAAGGTTCTAGGTGACACCCAAAAGACGGGCACGGAAGTTACTTTTATGGCTTCAGCGGAAACATTTGTTAATATTGATTTTCATTTTGATTTATTAGCAAAGAGAATTCGAGAATTATCTTTCTTAAATAATGGTGTGAATATAGAATTAATTGACCATAGGTCTGGGAAGACAGAGAATTTCTCTTCTTCAGGAGGTATAAAAGGATTTGTTGAGTATATGAATCGATCTAAATCTACATTGCATGAGAATATTTTTTATGCAGAAAGTACTGAAAAAGATGGGGTAACCATGGAAGTTAGTATGCAGTGGAACGATAGCTATGGAGAAAATGTACAATGTTTTACAAATAATATACCTCAGCGAGACGGCGGTACTCATTTAACTGGATTAAGGGCAGCCCTCACTAGAACAATTAATACTTATATTGAGTCAAATGAACTTGCAAAAAAAGCAAAAGTTGAAACAGGCGGTGACGATATGAGAGAAGGGCTAGTATGTGTTTTGTCTGTTAAAGTTCCAGACCCAAAGTTTTCTTCACAAACTAAAGACAAATTAGTTTCAAGTGAAGTACAACCAATCGTATCAGATGTAGTTGGGAAAAAACTAACAGAATTCTTATTAGAGCATCCAAAAGATGCAAAAATTATTTGTAATAAAATAGTAGATGCTGCTCGAGCTAGAGAGGCTGCTAGAAAGGCCCGTGATATGACGCGACGAAAGGGTGTAATGGATTCTATGGGGCTACCAGGGAAGTTAGCTGATTGCCAGGAAAAGGACCCAGCAGAATGCGAAATATATCTTGTTGAAGGTGATTCAGCCGGAGGATCAGCCAAGCAAGGGAGAGACAGAAAAAATCAAGCAATTCTTCCATTGAAGGGTAAAATTCTTAATGTTGAAAAAGCTCGTTTGGATAAAATATTATCTTCACAGGAAATCACAACGCTTATTACAGCATTAGGTGCAGGGATTGGACAAGAATTTAATCCCGAAAAACTGAGATATCATCGTATTATTATAATGACAGATGCAGATGTGGATGGTGCTCATATAAGAACCCTACTCTTGACCTTCTTTTTTAGACAAATGACATCATTGGTAGAAAAAGGCCATATTTATATTGCACAACCACCTCTTTATAAAGTTAAACAAGGTAAGGATGAACGATATTTAAAAGATGAACAGGAGTTAGATCAATATTTGGTAGACTCAGCCTTGAATGATGCCTCTTTAGTTACTAAGGATGGCGGCGAAACCCTTAAAGGAGACGCTCTAGGAAATATTGCTAGAGAAATGGTTTTAACAGAAGCAGTAATTAGACGTTTATCTCAACGTTACGACGAATCATTAGTTCGCGCTATTCATGTTTTGGGTGAAATTGATTTATCTAGTGAGAGCGCAACGAAAAAATATTCAGATAATTTAAAAGATATGATGCTTAAGGATAATATTAATTTCGAAATAAAACAAAACCCTGATAGTGATAAATATCAAATTGAAATAAATCAATATGTTCATGGCAATTTACAGACCAGCAAATTAGACGAAGAATTTTTAATGAGCGGAGAATATCGTCAAATCATTAAGTCTTCAAATCTCACGAGAGATCTGATTGGAAGTGGAGCAATAATTTCAAGAGGTGAGAAGTTTAAATCGGTCAATAATTTCCATGATGTTTTAGATTGGTTAATGACTGAAGCTAAAAACACTTTGAATATTCAGAGATATAAAGGATTGGGCGAAATGAATCCAGGACAGCTCTGGGAAACTACGATGGATCCATCAATGAGACGTTTATTGAAAGTTACTATTGAAGATACTATTGCTCTTGAAGAAACATTTACAGCTTTAATGGGTGATAATGTCGAACCTAGAAGAAATTTCATTGAGAAAAATGCTCTAGGCGCAAGTAATTTGGATATTTAACATTGACTCTTAGCGAACTTAGATTCGTTGTTTCTCTTGCACGCGAAAGAAATTTTAGAAAGGCAGCAGAAAAATGTTTTGTAAGCCAACCAGCCTTAAGTTTGGCAATTAAAAAACTCGAAGAAGAATTAGGTTTGTTATTGTTTGAAAGAAGTCGGTCCAAAGTAACTGTAACTTCTGTTGGTCAGCTCATTATTAATCAAGCTAATGTGGTACTAGATGAGGCTGAAAAAATTAAGGAATTGTCTAGACAAGGTGATCGTCAATTATCGTATCCTTTTAGTTTAGGCCTTATATATTCTATTGCGCCATATCTACTTCCATTAATAATTCCAATACTACGAAGAGACTTGCCCGAGATGCCATTAGAGGTTGAAGAAAATATTACTAAAAACCTCGAAGAAAATCTAAAGAAAGGGTCGCTTGATGCTGCGATCATTGCTTTACCATTTGAAAAACCAGGCATTGAATGTGTTCATCTTTATGATGAGCCATTTGAAGTGATTGTTCCAATAAACCATGTTCTGGCACAAAATCAATCATTAAGCGCGAAGGAATTAGGCAGGGAAAAAGTAATGCTGTTAGATAATGACCATTGTTATAGCAACCAAATTCTAGAAGCATGTCCAGGGCTAGCAAAAAATCGTGATGTTCAACTAGGAAACTCGCTAGAGACTATAAGAAACATGGTGGCCTCAAACCTAGGAATATCGGTCCTTCCTAAATCTGCTACAGTTTCTGGTTATGAGAATCCGCTAGTGAAAACTATTCCTTTTAGTGATCCAAAGCCCTATCGGCGCGTGGCATTAGCTTATCGAAAAAGTACAGTAAAAAAAGAAGCCATTAACTATATTGTTAAATCAATAAAAAAAATTAATTTAAATTCAATTTTAAATTAACTCTCTAATTTAGAGAGAATTGTTTGAGACTGACCTAAAATAAAATCTTTTAACAGCTCAACAGAACGATTAAGAGACATAGGGTTGAGTGTCACAACGTGCCATTTACGGAGAATAGGTGTATTTTTAACGTCTAAAATTTTTAAAACCCCTTCTTTTATTTCACTCGCAATAGTGTGTTGGGATACAAAGGAAATTCCAAGATCTGCAATAACTGCTTGTTTAATGCTTTCATTGCTAGACATTTCCATAATAATATTTGGCTGAATATCGTTATCTTGAAAGAATAATTCCATATGCGCTCTAGTACCTGAACCAGATTCTCGAGTTATTAAATCAAAATCATTAAGTGACTGTGGGTCAATTTTTTTAAGTTTTGAAAGGGAGTGATTCGCGCTAGCAACAAACACATGTGGATGATTAGCAATAACATAAATTTTTGTATCAATTTCTTTTGGAACTAGTCCCATAACAGCAATATCAATTTTTCCATCTCGAAGAAGGTCGATTAATTGCTCCCTATTTCTTACCTCTAAAATAATTTTAAACTCCCCATACTTCTCACGGAACATTTTTAGTATTTGAGGTAAAAAATATTGAGCAGTACTTATAATCCCAACTTTAATTATTTCAATTTGATCCCCTTTAAGTTGACCTATGACTTTTTCTGCTTCATTTAAAGTTTGAAGAATATGCCTTGCATGATTTAAAAAATATTCTCCAGCAGCAGACAAATACATATTCTTTTTTTCTCTTATAAACAATGGAGCTCCTAAGAGAGATTCAATTTCTTTAATTTGCATAGAAATTGCAGGTGGAGAAATATGAACTTCTTCAGCAGCACGCGTAAAATTTAAATGCTTTGCAGCAGCAACAAAAATTCGTAATTGTCTTGATGATATATTTAACATTAAGGAAATCTTAATAACAAGGTAATTAATTATTAGTTTACCTTAATATAAAAAATCTCTAAAGTAAATTTTAATTAATTAATTATTTTACGTTGAGCAATTTATGATGCATTATGAATTCAATGAAAGTGGACAATTGGCAATGCAAGAATATATTATTTTAAGAAAAGATAAGCCTAATTTTACTAATAATCGGTCTATGCATAATGCTTTACATAGAATTCGACTCAGTCAGGCCAATAGATTATTCAGAGAATCTTTAGGGGGTAAATCAATTAATAAAAAAGAATTTATATTGATTAAAGATGGAGACATCAGGGCATTAAGAATCTTTTCTACAAGCAAATTAAATTAAGCATGAATTTAAAAATATTTCTTGCAAAAATGGATACTTCTCTTGCATTAGAGGAAACAATATTGGCCTTAGCAAATGCAGTTATTGAGACAGGTAAATTGATAAAAATAGCCCCAATAATTAAGCAATTAGGAAAATTAAATCAAGAAAATATTCAAGGTGAGACTCAAAGTAAGCTAGACGTCCTAACTAATGATATTTTTATCAAACATTTACAACCAACGCAGTCCGTTATCGGTGCGGTATCTGAAGAAGTAGAAGATGAGATAATTTTTGATAAACAGAGAATTGAAAATCAACAACTAGTTTTTTTTGATCCATTAGATGGATCTTCCAATGTTGAATCAAATGTTTCTGTTGGATCTATTTTTTCTGTGTACAAGGTAAGGCATGAGAAAGCTATTAATAAAGAAGATTTTTTAGAAACTGGCAGCAATCAGTTAGCGGCAGGCTTTAGTGTCTATGGGCCGTCAATGTTACTTATATTAACTGTAGGTGACGGCACTTATAAATTTTGTTATGACGAAAGTAAAAAAGTATTTGTATGCACAGATCAAAAAATTTTAATTAGCGATGAAACCAATGAATTTTCAATAAATATGAGTAATCAGAGATTTTGGGCTAAACCAATTCAGGAGTATGTAGCTGATTGTCAGCTAGGTAAGACAAGTGCGAGAAGAAAAGATTTTAATATGCGATACATTGCATCCATGGTGGCTGATTTGAACCGAATTCTCACAAGAGGAGGGATATATTTGTATCCAAAAGATAATAAGGTGCCAGAGTGTGCAGGGCGTCTTCGATTAATGTATGAAATTAATCCTATGGCATTTATTATTGAACAATGTAAGGGGGCATGTACGGATGGAATAAATCGTATACTTGATCTAAAATCAGAAAATATTCACCAACGAGTGCCAGTTGTGATTGGGTCTAAAAATGAGGTGGAATTAGTTGGACGTTACTATCATAAGCATTCATGAAAATTGTTTATTTATTAAATAAGTTCCAAGGAGAAAATTAATTATGTCACAGAAATACCCAGTAGTTGCTATTACGGGCTCATCTGGTTCAGGTACTTCTACTGTCAGAGATAGCTTTCAGCATATTTTTACTCGTGACAGTATTAATGCAAAAATTATTGAGGGCGATGCTTTTCACAAATATGAACGTGATGAGATGGATGAGCTCATAAAAAAAAATTTTAAGAATTGTAATGTTAATTTTAGTCATTTTAGTCCTAATGCGAATTTACTAGGTGAATTAGCGGATAGCTTTAAAGCATTTGGTGAAACAGGCACATATAAGACTAGGCGATATATTCATACTGAAGAAGAGGCAAGAATTTATGGTCAAAAAACAGGGACGATGACGCCCTGGAGTGATTCAATATCTGAACTATTATTTTATGAGGGCCTACATGGAGGTTATGTTGGTCCAGAAGCCGATGTTGCAAAATATGTTGATTTATTAGTTGGAGTAGTTCCAATTATTAATTTGGAATGGATTCAAAAAGTACATCGTGATAAGCGCATTCGGGGTTATTCAAAAGAGGCTGTAATTGATACAATTTTAAATCGTATGCCAGATTATATTAATTATATTGCTCCACAATTTTCTCGTTCCCATATAAATTTTCAAAGGGTGCCATTAGTAGATACT
>MDTF01000981.1_pt1 | contig 16240 bp, 13 predicted proteins | sample 811191 | NCBI WGS metagenome assembly MDTF01 (sample SAMN05326649, study PRJNA326480) | marine metagenome | isolation source: seawater | place: Southern Ocean | collected 2011 | reverse complement strand
TAAGAGCACACCGGTTTTTTGGTAACAAAAAACGCATGGTAAACCCCACTGGGAGCAAGGCTAAATAGAGATGACATTGCATTAAGCAATTAATGCTAAAAACAGTCTTTAGTTCGTTGTCTGGGTTAGCTGCTTGAGTCTAAACGTGAGTTTAGATCTAGAGAAATGACAGTTTAAATGACAGAACCCGGCTTACAGACTATCTAGCTTACTTAAACCACCTTAAAATTCTCAATATTGAAAGCATTAAACTCTAATTTTTTAGGTTTTATAGTAAAACTTAGATATTGACTATATTTTAATAAACCCATATTATCCCATAAAAACCCAAATTGGAGTTTTATTGAATATACATAGAAGAAGAGATGATAAAAAATTTAAACTTAATCTACTCATTCTTTGTATCTGTAAAATAAAAAAACATGTTTTTATCAAGCTACGAGAACAAATTAGACAAAAAAGGAAGAGTTTCTGTGCCTGCTAGTTTTAGGTCACACCTTAGTTCTCTGGGATATAATGGCTTTATAGCCTATCCTTCTTTTAACCACTCAGCCCTAGAAGCCTGCTCCCAAGAAAGGATTGAGAAACTATCCAACACAATAGACTCTTTAAATCCCTTTGAAGAAAAAAGAGATTTTTTTGCCACATCTGTTTTGTCTGAAAGTATAAATTTACAATTTGATAGCGAGGGAAGAGTTTTAGTTTCTGAAAAGTTATTAGATCATGCTAAAATTAAAAATAATATTTTATTTGTTGGTTTGGGAAAAACTTTTCAAATTTGGGAACCAAATAATTTTAAAAAATTTAAAGTAGTTGCTAGAGAAAAGGCATATCAAAATAGGTCAAATTTAAAATGGGATAACAATCTAACAGGGGAGAAAATATGAGCATAAGAATAGGCGTTGGTGAATTAAAAGAATTAAAACCAAGAATATTAGTTATGGGCGTAGGTGGCGCTGGAGGAAATGCAATTAATGCTATGATCGAGTCAGGTCTACAGGGTGTAGAATTTGTAGCGGTTAATACAGATGCTCAAGATCTTAAATTAAGTAAGGCAGATTCAAGAATTCAAATTGGCACAAATCTTACTAAAGGGCTAGGAGCAGGAGCTAAACATGATATTGGTCAAGCCGCTGCAGACGAGTCTTTGAATGAAATAATTAATTTTTTGCAAGGTGCTAATATGGTTTTTATTACCGCAGGAATGGGCGGAGGAACTGGCACAGGTGCTTCAAGCGTTATTGCAAGAGCAGCAAGAGAGCTGAATATTTTAACAGTCGGTGTGGTTACCCTCCCTTTTTCTTATGAAGGACCAAAAAGAATGAGAAGAGCAATAGAAGGAATGAGTGCTTTAAAAAAACATTTAGATACTTCTATTATAGTACCAAATCAAAATCTTTTTAAAGTGGCAAGTGAAACAACTACTTTTGAAGATTCATTTCATTTATCTAATAATGTTTTGAAATTTGGAGTTCAAAGCATAACTGACCTTATGGTTAAGCCAGGAATTATAAATTTAGATTTTGCAGATGTTGAAACTGTAATGAGCTCTATGGGTAAAGCAATGATGGGAACTGGTGAGGCCGATGGAGAAAACAGAGCTTTGACAGCCACAGATATGGCTTTAAATAATCCGTTGATTGACGACTACTCTCTTAAGGGCGCCAAAGGTTTGTTAGTAAATATAACTGGCGGTAAAGACATCACGCTTTTTGAAGTCGATCAAGCAGTAAACAAAATAAGAGCAGAGGTTGATCCAGAAGCAGAACTTATTTTTGGAGCAATTAAAGATGAAAGTTTAAATGGAAAAATGCGGGTATCGATCGTTGCAACTGCTTTGGACGGGCAAGTCGCAAACACTAATGGTGTTGTAAACATGGTTAATCGTATTCAAAATAGAAACACTGGATATTCGGAAAATTTATTTTCTAAAGGGCAAATTTTTTCAAATAATACTTACAACAGCTCAATAAGCGGAGCTACAGCTCTAAAATTAGATGAACAATTTGAAGAAAATACTCAATCGGAGTCTTTTATTGAAGTTGACAAACAACCAGAAACTCAGAGTGAAGCTAGTTTAGCAAATGAGAATGAAATGGACATGCCAGCGTCTGAAATTTCAATTCATGAAAATCCATTTGAAATAGATACTGCAGGACAAAGTTCTTCTACTAATGAGGATCTATCAAGCCATGAAGAAGAGCATACACCTAAACTTTTTTCAAATGAAGATCCCAGCTTTGAAGCAGAAAATGTATTGGCGAAAGAAGAGCAGAAACTGTTCGAACAAGATAGCACTCAAGAAGATGATTTTGAGATACCTGCTTTCTTAAGAAGACAAAAATTTTAATGAATTATAGATATTCAAATGAATATTTCAAAGTCATCACTGAAAAAAAATCATTTTCCAGTGATGATAGAAGAAGTTATTAAAATTTGTAATCCTGAAATAGGAAAAAAAATATTTTTAGATTGCACCTTTGGAGGCGGAGGGTATTCACAAGCATTATTAAATTTTCCAAATGCTCAAGTTGTCGCCATTGATAGAGACAAGTCTGCCATTCATAGAGCTGAGATTTTAAAAAAGAAATTTCCTAAACAATTTATTTTTCATAATCTAAAATTTAGTGATCTTGACAAAATAATTAACAGCAACAACAAACCAGATGTAATAATTTTTGACTTAGGATTGTCGACATTTCAGTTACAAGATCTGAGTAGAGGTTTTTCTTTTAAAGCAAAGGAAAAAATTGATATGCAAATGGGTCTATCCAGCACTTCAGCTGAGGAAGTGATTAATAATTTTGATGAAAAAGAATTAAGAAGCATTTTAAGAGTACTTGGCGAAGAAAAAGAAGCAGGTAAAATAGTAAAAAATATAATTAAATCTAGAACAAAAAAAAAAATTCAAAACATTTCTGAATTAGTTTCAATTATTGAAAGGAGTAAAAAAAAAGTTTTTAACAAAAAAATAAATGTTTGCACAAAGACATTTCAAGCGTTGAGGATTTTTGTGAATAAAGAGATATCTGAATTAATAGCAGGATTAATTAAAGCTACTCAATCAATTAAAGTAGGTGGAAAAATTATTGTAATAAGCTTTCATTCAATAGAAGATAAAATAGCTAAGTATTATTTTACAAATTATTCATCTAATCAATCTAATCCCTCAAGATATTTACCGCATGCAGAAGAAAAAAAAGACAATTTTTTTGAAAGATATAAAAATAAATTTTTAACTCCGACACAAAATGAATTACTAAAGAATAACGCATCTAGATCAGCGAAGTTAAGATTTGCTATTAGAACTGGTGAAGAATTTACTCATCCAAGAGATTTTGAAGAAAAATTCAGTAAATATTTAGAAGTTGAAAATTATCATGATTAAAAAAAAAATTGTTATTTTCTTAATCTATATTTCATTTTTTGTTGTAATCCCTATTATTAAAAACGAAACAAGAACAATAGAAAAAAGAATAGAAATTTTTGAAAACAAAATAGCTTCTCTTAAAAAAAATTTAGTAGAAGCAAGTTTAGAATTTCAATATTTGAGTTCAGCTGAAAATTTATCAAAAAACATTAACGAAAATATAGATTTAAAATATGATAATTTAGATTTTTCCCAAATTTATCATTCAATAGACTCTTTTATCAATCAGCAGAAAAAATTATCAAAAATTTCTAATAATGAAGTACAAACAAAGTAAAAAAAAATTAGTAAGAGAAAATCAAAAATCATTTTTTTTTGAAGATTTTATTGAAGCTAATAATAAGCAAAAAAAACTAGTTAAAATTAATTTATCAGAAGATAGATTTTATGTTTTATTTAGTATTTTTCTCTCTCTTATACTGGTTTTCTCTATTTCTGTTTTTAACATTTCTCTAGAAGAAACCAAACATAGAATAAATAAAAAAAATAATTCATACTTTTCACCACTTAGAAGAGATATTGTAGATAGAAACGGGGAATTAATTGCAAGAAATATTACCGCTTATCACGCAGCGATAAAACCAGATCAAATAAAGAATAAAGAAAATTTTATAATTAAAATAAAGTTAAATTTTCCAGATATTAATTTATCAAATTTAAGAACAAATTTAAAAAATAAAAAATATTTTTATTTAAAAAAAAGATTAACCGAAGAAGAAAAAAATAAATTATGGAAATTTGGTGAAAAAGGGATAGTAATAGAGCCTTTTCAAAGCAGGATTTATCCTCATCGTCAATTATTTAGTCATATTTTAGGACAGATCGATGATGATAATCATGGAATATCAGGTGTTGAGTTATATTTTAACCGTCAGTTAAAAAGTAATGAAAAAATTCAAACCCCATTAATTTTAACACTAGACTCTAATTTACAATACTTAATAAAAAGAGAATTAAATAAAGCAATGGACGATTTTAAAGCTAATGCTGCAGGTGGGTTGTTAATGAATGTTAATACAGGAGAAGTTTTATCTTTAGTATCTTTGCCTGATTATAATGTTAACGTTCGTTCGGATCTTTCAGATCTTAAATACATGAATCAAATCACAAAAGGTGTGTATGAGCTTGGATCAGTTTTTAAAACTTTTACTTTAGCTCTCGCTTTAGAAGAAAATATTTTAACTCCTGAAACAATAATAAAAAATATACCAAAAAAAATCCAATGTTCTAAATACCTAATAAAGGATATTTATAATTTTCCTGATAGCCTGTCAGCTCAAGATATATTGATTAGATCATCAAATATTGGATCTTTGATGATTGCGAGAAAAATTGGTGAAGAGAAATTAAAAAATTTCATTGAAAAACTTGGATTATTAAAAACCTCTAATATTGAGCTGGAAGAAGTAGGGCAGCCATTAAATTTTAAATGGGAGAAATGCAAATTAGAGACAGTTTCCTATGGTCATGGCATTACAACCACACCTTTGCAAGCTGCTACTGCTTACGCATCTCTTGCAAATGGAGGATATTTAATCAGTCCTACACTGCAATTAAAAGAATTTGAAACTGAACCAAAAAGAGAATCAGTTATTTCTGAAAAAACAAGTCATCAAATTAATAATATCTTAAGGAAAGTGGTTACAGATAAAGAAGGAACAGCAAGTTTGGCGAATGTATTTGGTTATGAGGTGGGAGGAAAAACAGGTACTTCAAAAAAGTATATTAGTGAAAATGAAAATTTAAACACCTTTATTTCTGTATTTCCTACCAACAAACCAAAATATGTTTTTTTAGTTGTTCTTGATGATCCGCAAGGAGCTCCTCACATTATTTATAACTATAAAGGACAAAAAATAACCACTTCTAGAAACGAAGCTGGGTGGAACGCGGTCTATACAGCTGGCAAAATAATAGAAAAAATTGGACCTATTTTAGCCATAAACAACCACGAGGTTGATAATACTCATGTTGTTAAAAAAAATAATTAAAGACATCACGTCTTCAGTTCCAAACATAAATATTGAAGGTCTATCATCAGATAGTAGAACGGTAAAAAAAAATTACATATTCTTCGCAACAAAAGGTCAAGAGCATAACGGAGAAAGACACATAAATAGTGCTATACGCAATGGAGCAAAAATAATTATTTGCGAATATTATAGTAAACTCAATACTCACAAAATTCCCTTAATAAAAGTAAAAAATATAAAAAAAATAATAGTTACAGCTTGCAAAATTTTTTACCATGAAAAACCTAGAAATATAATTGCAGTAACAGGAACTAACGGTAAGAGTTCAGTTGCAGAATTTTACTATCAGATATTAAAATCTCAAAAAATTCCCGTAGCATCAATCGGAACTTTAGGTATAAAAGTAAATAATAAAATCAAAAAAACTAATTTAACAACGCTAGATATCATCTCTTTACATCGTGAGCTTTTTAAAATTAAAAAACAAGGTGTAGAAAATGTAATTTTAGAAGCATCAAGCCATGGGCTGAAACAAGGACGCCTTGACGGGATTAATTTTAGCACAGGTGTATTTACAAATTTCTCACAAGACCATTTAGATTATCACAAAACTATGAAGAATTATTTAAGAGCCAAATTAATCTTATTTTCTACTCTTTTAAAGAAGGGGTCAAATATTATTACCAACAACGAAATTAAAGAATTTACAAAATTAAAAATAGTAGCAAAACAAAAAAAATTAAAATTAAACACCATTGGTTCAGAAAATTCTTCTTTAGATTATAAATTAATTAAAAATTTAAAAAACTCTCAATTAACAAATTTCAAATACTACAATCAAGAATATGATATCAAAATTCCTTTAATCGGATGGTTCCAAATCTCAAATTTAAGTATGTCTATTTTAGCTGCAAAATTGTCTGGGTTAAAATTAGAAAAAATTTTTAAGTCTATAAGAAAAATTAAAACAGTTAATGGAAGACTTCAGCTTGTTAGAGTGTTGCCAAATCAAACAAAAGTTTTTGTTGATTACGCACATACGCCTGACGCTTTAAAATCTAGTCTAGAAGCTTTGAGTTATCATTATAAAAATAAACCCGATGTAGTTTTTGGATGCGGAGGAGATAGAGACAAACAGAAAAGACCACTTATGGCTAAAATAGCAGAACAAAATGCTGATAAAGTTTATATTACAGATGATAATCCAAGAAATGAAAATCCAAAAAATATAAGAAAAAATTTAACTAAAAATTTTAAACAAAAATTAAATTTATTTGAAATACCGGATAGAGCCAAAGCTATAAAAGCATCAATAACCCGATCAACAATTAATGGCACTTTGTTAGTAGCGGGCAAAGGTCATGAAACTACTCAAAGCTATAAAAAAGAAACGATAAATATTTCAGACAAAGAAATAATAAAAAAAATTCGATTAAAAGAAATATATTTAAATAATAAAACTTTAAATCAGAATCTAAATTCAGAATTAATTAAAAAAATACAAAATAATAGTAAAGATTATAAATTTGAAGGTGTTTCAATTAACTCAAAAGACATCAAGGCAGGGAATCTTTTTGTTCCTATAAAAGGAGAAAAATATGATGGCCATTCTTTTATTGAAGAGGCCTTAAAGAATAAAGCAAGTTTTTGTGTGAGTGAAAAATTAATAAATAAAAATATAAATAACAATAAAATAATAAGGACCACTAATTCTCTAAATTTTCTCAATAAACTTGCAATATTGAAACGAGAGAGTTCAAAAGCTAAAATTGTTGCAATTACTGGAAGTTCTGGAAAAACAACTCTTAAGACATATATCGGAAAGAGTTTGTCTTTATATGGAAAAACTTACTACTCTCAAAAATCTTATAACAATCATTACGGGGTTCCACTTAGTTTAGGCAACTTAGAAAACTATCATGAATATGGTGTTTTTGAAGTTGGAATGAGCAAAGCGGGCGAGATTAGTAAATTATCAAAATTATTAAAACCAGATATAGCTATTATAACAAATATTGGAGAAGCTCATTTAGAAAATTTTAACAGTATTAATTTTATTGCAAAAGCAAAAGCTGAAATTATTGAAAAAATTAAGCCAGATGGTTCCTTATTAATAAACAGAGACGATAAATTTTTTTCTTTTTTAAATCAGATTGCTAAGAATAGAAAATTAAAAACTTATTCTTATGGAAAATCTATTAGAGCAGACTCTAGGTTAGTTAATATAACAACTTTTAAAAATTACAGTAAATTAACAATAAAGATTTTTGAAAAAATTATTATTTTAAAAGTAAAAAATATTAATAATTTAAAAATTTATAATATTTTATCTTTATTACTAACTCTAAGTATTTTAAACTTAAGTTTATCAATTATTAAACAATATATTGACAAACTAGAGACCCCAGAAGGAAGGGGAAAAATTTATAATATTTTACGTTTTGGAAAATCCTTTAAGTTGATCGATGAAAGCTACAACGCAAATCCATCATCAACAAAAAATGCAATCGATAATTTTTCTAAAATTGGATTTACAGAATCAAAAAAATATTTATTGCTAGGTGATATGTTGGAGCTAGGTAAAAACTCTTCTTTTTATCATAAAAACTTATCAAAATTTATCAATCGTAGTGATATTGATAAGCTTTTTGTTTATGGAAAAAATGCTTTTAAAACTTATCAAGAAACTTATAAAAGAAAGCAGGGAAATATTTTACAAAATTTAAATGATTTTGATGAAGTCTTTTCACAAGTTATTAAAAGGAATGATTATTTGATGATTAAAGGTTCAAACGCAACAGGGTTACATGAATTATCCAAAATTATAATCGCAGGAAATAAAAATGCTTTATAGCTTCTTTACATCTCTTATAGATCAATATTCATTTCTAAATGTTTTTAAGTATATAACTGTAAGAATTGCTTTTTCTGTTATCACATCTTTTACAATCGTATTTCTTATTGGCGAACCTTTGATTAAATTATTTGAAAAAAAACAAATTTCTGGCCCGATTAGACAAGACGGCCCAATTGACCACATTATTAAAAAGACTGGAACCCCTACTATGGGGGGGTTAATAATTATTCTTGGAATATTCCTTGGAACTTTTTTATGGTCAGATTTAACTAATGTTTATGTTTTAACAGTTATTTTTATTTCGTTGAGTTTAGGTTTATTAGGATTTTTAGATGATTTGCTAAAAATTAAATTAAAAAATTCTAGAGGATTAAATTCAAAAAATAAACTTTTGGGTCAATTAGTCATAGGTTTAATTGCAATATATATTTTAACAGAATTTGCAGATCATGAATATTTAAAAAATTTATATTTTCCTTTTTTTAAAAATTTAGTTTTACCTTTGGGTATATTTTTTATTCCATTTACACTTTTTGTTCTTGTCGGGTCTTCAAATGCAGTTAATCTAACAGATGGCTTGGACGGCTTAGCTACTGTTCCAGTTATGTTGGTAGCATTATCCTTTACATTAATAAGCTACGTGGTTGGTAACACTATTTTTGCAGAATACTTGCAGATACCCTATGTTGCAAAAGTAGGTGAACTAAGTATCTTTTGCGGGGCAATTTTTGGATCATGCCTTGGTTTCCTTTGGTACAACGCACCACCAGCAAAAATATTTATGGGTGACACTGGCTCTCTATCTTTAGGAGGCTCTCTAGCCGCCGTTGCAATAATAGTTAAACACGAAATAGTTTTAGCAATAATCGGTGGTTTGTTTGTTTTAGAAACGGCCTCAGTAATTATTCAAGTTGTTTCTTATAAACTCACAGGAAAGAGGGTTTTTATGATGGCGCCAATTCATCACCACTTTGAAAAAAAAGGCTGGGCCGAGTCAACAGTAGTTATAAGATTCTGGATTATAGCAATAATTTTAGCGTTGATTGGTTTAGCAACATTAAAATTAAGATAATAAATGAAAAAAAGCAATTACCTAACAAAGTATTCCTTTGCCGTGTATGGTTTAGGATTGTCAGGAAGATCAGTTGTTAGATACTTAAAAAGAAAGAGGGTAAAAAAAATTTTTACTTGGGATGATAAAATTTTTTATAAAAATCAAAAAAAAAAAGACCTATTTAAAGAATCTTTAAACAAAGTTGATTATATCGTAATGAGTCCCGGCATAAGCGTTAGCGACTCAAGGTACAGAAAGTATTTATTAAAAAATAGAAAAAAAATTATAACTGATTTAGATTTATTTTATTTAGAGAATAGTTCCATTAAAACTTTAGTAGTTACTGGCACAAATGGAAAATCAACCACCTGTAAATTATTAGAACATTTACTCAAAACAAATAAAACTGATGTTAAATTAGGAGGTAATATTGGTAAACCAGTGCTAGATCTTAAAATAAGAAAAAATACCACTGTTGTAATTGAAGCATCGTCATTCCAATTAGCTTATTCTCAATTTTTAATCCCAACATATGCAATCTTATTAAACATAACAAAAGATCATATAGATTGGCATAAGAATATAGCCCATTATGTAAATTCAAAATTTAAAATTTTTTCCAGACAAAATAAAAAAAATTATGCTTTTTTAAATAACCATAAACTCATAAAAATTTTTAAAAAAAATAATTTTAAAAGTAAACTGATAAGAGTTGAAAATAAAAATTTAATTCCTCAAGTAAAAAAATTAATTAAAAATTCCTATTTACTCTCAAAACCAAATTTTGAAAATTTAATTTTTACGTATAAAGTTGCAAAGATTTTAAAAATAAAAACTAAATTTTTTTTAGAAGCTGTAAATACCTTTAAAGGCTTGCCTCATAGGCATGAATTTTTTTTTAAAAAAAAAGAAATATCATTTATTAACGATTCTAAAGCAACAAGTTTCGACGCATCCAAGTATGCTTTAGGAAAAAATAATAATATTTTATGGATTGTTGGAGGACAGCCAAAACTTGGAGATAAATTTAAATTAAAAAATTTAAAAAAAAATATAATCAAAGCTTATGTTATCGGAAAACATACTAATTTTTTTACAAATCAACTTATTAAAAAAATTAAATATAAAATTTCATACAATCTAAAGAAAGCTATAATTGATATTTTTCAAGATTTAACAGATCTTAAAACTACCAAATTGACTATTCTCTTAAGTCCAGCCAGCGCATCATACGATCAATTTAAAAATTTTGTTGATCGAGGGAATCAATTTAAAAAATTAATCAATATTTATGCTAAAAAATTTATTTAATATTAAATTAAAAAAATATTGGAGGAACATAGATAAAACAATTTTTATAAGTTTTTTATTGTTATTTGTACTTGGTGTTTTTTTCTCATTTGCCTCAACCTCATCGTTAGCTGGAGAAAGACTCAACAAAGATTACTATTTTTTTTTTTCAAAACATTTAATTTTTTCAATTATTTCAGTAATTTTAATGACCATAATTTCTTTAATTGAAAATAAAATATTTAAAAAAATTATAATTCCAATTTTTATTTTATCTCTGACAATGTTACTGCTAGTACTTTTTATTGGCATAGAAGTAAAAGGTTCAAAAAGATGGTTAAACCTTTTTTTGTTTAGATTTCAACCTATTGAACTTTTAAAACCTTTTTTTGTAGTTGTTATAGCTATTATTTTATCTAGAAATAGTTTCTTAACTTCTAAAATTTCATATTTTTATAGTTTTATAATCTTGCTTTTCCCTTCTGTTATTTTATTAAATCAACCCGATGTGGGTCAAACTATATTGTTGATCGTAACTTGGTTGGCAACAATCTTTATTTCAGGAATAGAATTAATTTATATTTTCAGTTTAGGAGCGTTTTCTTTTTTATCATTGATAGGCCTATTTTTTATATTTCCTGACCAGTTCCTCTACATAATCAGAAGATTTGAAGTCTTTTTTGATCCTACAAAAGGTGATCGGTTCCAAACCAACCAGGCTCTAGATGCAATTAGAGAAGGAGGATTAACAGGACAAGGAATGGGAGAAGGTATTTTAAAAGAAAGTGTTCCCGATGCCCACACAGATTATATTATTGCCGTTATTACTGAAGAGTTTGGTTCTATAGTATCGATTTTATTAGTTTGTATATTTTTGTATATTGCTTTTAAGATAATTAAATTTACATTAACTGCTGAAGATAAGTTTATTAAAATTTCATTATGTGGTTTAGCCAGTCTTCTAATGTTTCAGACATTTATTCATATTGGGGTAAACACTAGTCTGATACCCACAACTGGAATGACACTCCCCTTTGTAAGTTACGGTGGATCTTCCATGATTGGAAGTTCTGTGCTTGCCGGGATGATTTTAAATTTTACAAAAAAAAATTACAAATGATTAATACTAAAAAAAAAATAATTATAGCAACTGGTGGTACCGGTGGCCACGTATTTCCCGCTTATAGTTTGGCAAAAAACTTAATAGTAAAGGATTATAATGTTGAAATTATAACTGACGATAGGGGGCTTAAATTTTTAGAAAAATATAAAGAATTAAAAATAATTGTAAATAATTCCACAACCATTTTTAATAAAAATAAGTTGAAGTTTTTTTTATCGTTTTTCATTATTTTATTATCATTCTTAAGATCTTTAACGATTCTGTATAAAGCAAAGCCATTTTTAGTTTTTGGTATGGGTGGGTACGCATCCTTTCCAGTTTGTTTAGCAGCAAAAGTGTTAAATATTCCTTATATTATTTACGAGAACAATCTTCAATTAGGTAAAAGTAATAAATACTTGTCTCGTTTTGCTTATAAAATTTTAATCGCACACAAAGAAGCTCAGGGATTAGATAGAAAATATTTAAGCAAAACTATCAATACAGGAAATATAATTAGAGAAGAAATTTTAAACTATAAACCGTTAAAAAAGAATTTTATTGATACGTTGAACATATTGATTTTAGGAGGCAGTCAAGCTGCTAAATCTTTCGGAGAATTTTTGCCAAAAATTTTTAGTAAATGCACTAAAGATGGATTAAAATTAAAAATTTTTCAACAATGCACAGAATCGCAAATCAAAGAACTTAAAAATATTTATAAAAATTTAAATTTAGAATTTGAGATATTTAATTTTACAAATGATATATTGAGTTATTTTTCCAAAACAGAATTAGTTATAACTAGATCGGGGGCTTCCATGCTAGCTGAATTAGTAAACTGCAGAATGCCTTTTATTTCAATTCCCTATCCTTTTTCGGCTGATTCTCATCAAGAGAAAAATGCATCTTATCTAGAGAAAAAAGGATACTGTTTTTTAATCAAAGAAAATGAAGTAAACGAAAAATTATACCCTTTGATAAAGTCAATTTATAAAGATAAAGAAATATTAAATAAAATTATTAAACAACAAGCCAATTATTCAGATAAACAAACTTTTTCAATAATTAGCTCGGTGATAGAAGATTTATTACATGGGAAAAATTCAACTAGGTAAAAAAGAAGTTATCCACTTTATCGGTATCGGAGGCATTGGCATGAGTGGTCTTGCTCAAATAATGAAAGTCATGGGCTTTAACGTACAAGGAAGTGACATTAGCCAAAATAAAAACACTGATAATTGTAAAAAAATAGGTATTAAAATTTTAGTAGGACATAAAAAAAAAAATATAAATCTAGTTACTGTAACTGTTAAGTCATCAGCTATAAAAAAAAATAATATTGAAATTATAACTGCGCAAAAAAAAAATATTCCAGTTTATGATCGTGTTGAGATGTTAGCCAGTATTATTGATTTAAAAAAAAATATAATTATTACAGGCTCTCATGGAAAGACAACAACAACATCACTTGTTGCTAAAATTATATCAGCTGCAAAATTAGACCCAACTATTATTAACGGAGGAGTAATTAATTCAATTAAAAATAACGCAAAATTTGGGAAAGGCGAATGGGCGGTTGTCGAGGCCGATGAGTCAGATGGTAGTTTTTTAAAAGTCCCTATAGATTATTCAATCGTTACAAATGTTGATAAAGAACATTTAGATTATTATAAAAATTTTAATAACTTAAAAAATTCTTTTATTAAATTCATAGACAAAACACCTCCAATTGGTAAAGCATTTTTATGTTTAGATGATACAAATTTAAAAAATATAATTAAAAAACTTAAATCTAAAAATTATTACACTTATGGTTTTAGCAATAATGCAAATTATCAAATCTGCAAAACTGTTTATAAAATTAATTATACTAAATTTGATTTAAAAGTTAAAAATACTAATTCTCAAAATAGGTATGTAAAAAATATTTTTTTAAATCTAATAGGTAGGCACAATGTAGCAAACGCTACAGCTGCAATCGCACTTTGTTTAAATCTTGGCTTAAAAATAGAAATCATAAAAAAAGCATTAAAGAATTTTTCTGGCGTTCAAAGGCGTTTAACTAAAGTATTTAAAAAAAATCGAATTGAATTTTATGATGATTACGCCCATCATCCAACTGAAATAAAAGCTGTTTTGGATGGCATAAAAAAAGTAGCTCTAGATAGAAAAATTATAGCAATTTTTCAACCGCATAGATACTCAAGAATTAAAAATTTAAAAAAAGAATTTGCGAAATGTTTTTTAAATGCAGATCAGGTTATTTTGTGTCCTGTCTACGCCGCTGGGGAGAAGATTGATTTAAATTATAAAGCATTAAACTTTGCAAAGACAATTTCAAAATTTTCCAAAGTACAGGTCATATTAATAAAAGAGCAGTCTGAATTAAATAAATATTTGAAAAAAAATTTAATTAAAGATGAAATTGTTGTTGGAATGGGAGCGGGGTCGATTTCAAATTGGATGTACAGCCTGAAGGATATTCTATGATTATAGTATCAGACGAACTGAAAAAAAAATTTGGACGTAAATTGCTTTTAAATGAAAAACTTGCAAACTACAGCTGGTTTAATTTAGGGGGCCCAGCAGAGTTTTTTTTTAAACCAGAAAATTTCGAGGATTTGATTTATTTTCTAAAAGAAGTAAAACCATCAAAAGTTACACTTTTAGGAGCGGGATCTAACACGCTTATAAGAGATGGCGGTGTTAAAGGTATTACTATAAAACTAGGCGCAGGTTTCAAATATTTAAAACTACTTAATAACAACATCATCGAAGCTGGTGCTGCTACTTTAGATAAAAAAATAGCTAATTTTGCTCTTGATAACTCATTAACGGGATTAGAATTTTTATCTTGTATACCCGGTTTTATTGGCGGAGGAATTAGAATGAATAGTGGGTGCTATGGGGAAGATATATCGCAAATACTTCACTCCATTAAAGCAATAAATAAAAAAGGAAATGAAATAGAAATTAAAGCTAAGGATATTAATTTTTTCTACAGAGGAACAGATTTAGCAGAAGATTTGATTATAACTCGTGTTCAATTGATAGGTAAAATTTCATCAAAAGAAAATATTGAAAAAAAACAAAATAATTTAATTCTTAGAAAAAAAAATTCTCAACCTAGCCAAATTAAAACTTGCGGAAGCACTTTCAAGAACACAGAAACAAAAAAGGCATGGGAATTGATCAAACATTCTGGGTGTGAAAATTTAAGAGTTGGAAACGCAAAGATTTCTGAGAAACATTGTAATTTTTTTGTCAACGAAGGAAAAGCATCTTCCAAAGATTTGGAGAATTTGATCAACAAAGTAAAAAGTGCTGTTTATGAAAAAACTAAGATTAATATAGAATTAGAAATTAAAATTATTGGTAAACCCAACTAACAACATTATGAAAAAAAAAATTTTACTTATTCAAGGTGGGTCTTCTAGCGAAAGAGAAATAAGTCTTCGATCAGGGAGGGCATGTCTAAAGGCTATAAAAAAATTAGATCATAAAGTAATTATACTAGATCCACTTAAAGATAAATTGAGTAAAATTAAAGACCTAAAAGTAGATTTAATTTTTAATGCTTTACACGGAAGAGATGGAGAGGACGGTGTAGTTCAAAGTTATTTTGAATATTTTAAAGTTTCATACACTCACTCAGGAATTCTATCCTCTATGAATGCAATGGATAAAATATTTTCAAAAAAAATATTTAAAAAAAATAAGTTAAATACACCAAATTTTATTTCATTAAATGCTATAAATTATTTAGACTTTATAAAAAAAAAAAAATTCAAAAAATCAAAATTAAACTATCCAGTTGTTGTTAAGCCCTCAAACGAAGGATCTAGTGTTGGAGTAGAAATTTGTAAAAATTTTACTGAACTTGAATTTTCAATTAACAGATTAATTAAAAAATTTAAGTCATTGTTAATTGAGGATTTTGTAGGCGGACAAGAGATACAAGTCGCAGTTATTAATGGAAGAGCAATAGGTGCAATCGAACTAAGGCCAAAAAGAAAATTTTATGATTTTAAAGCGAAATATTCAAAATCGGCAAAAACAGAACATCTAATGCCTGCAAATTTACAGTCTAATAAATATAAGGAAGTTTTACGATTAGCGCAAAGAGCACACAAGGCTTTAAAGTGCAAAGGTATAACCAGGACTGATTTTAAATTTGAAAATAATAAATTCTATATACTAGAAACAAATACACAGCCTGGAATGACTAATTTATCCTTAGTTCCAGAAATAGCAAAATATTTGGGTATCAGTTTTATAGATCTTGTTAAAAAAATTATTGACAACGCAAGCACGAATAGATGATTTTTTCAAAAAAATTTTTTTTATTAATTCTAATTTTCATATTTTTTACAACTTACAACCCACAAAGCAATCGTAGAAATATTAGTTATTTTTTTCCAATCAAAAATATAATCATAGAAAACACAAAAACAATTAATACCGATCAAATAGTTATAGGCCTAGAATTTTTAAGAAATGAAAGTTTACTATTTTTAAACAAACAAAAAAT
>MDTF01013894.1_pt1 | contig 16251 bp, 12 predicted proteins | sample 811191 | NCBI WGS metagenome assembly MDTF01 (sample SAMN05326649, study PRJNA326480) | marine metagenome | isolation source: seawater | place: Southern Ocean | collected 2011 | reverse complement strand
TTATATGGATCGTAGGCTAACTCGTAAGAAAGCTTAGCGAAATTGAATAAACTCTCCTCGGCCAGTTCTTGATTTTGCCCCAAATTATAAACGTTTTGATATGCTGATCTGGCTGCTTTTTTATCATCTAAATCCATGTATGATTCCGCAATCAAGTAGTTAGAAACTTGAGCAAGTGAATCATTTGAATATGTCGTTTTCTTGAAATACGAGATCGCACTTTCAGGATCGTTTGATTTGTAGTAAGCATAACCCAATTGAAAATCGTCTTCACGAGTTTTGGTTCTACTTTCTTTTACAAATAGCTCTAAGTAAGGAATGGCTTCTTTGTAATCTTCGTTATTGAAATGGCTTTCACCAACTAGTCTAGAAATTTCGGGTTTACGCTTAATGTCTTCTTGTTCAACAAGCGGACTGGCGTATGTAATTACTGAATCGTAGCGTTTTTGGTTGTAATAGATTTGAGTAACATAGTAAGGAACAACAGCTGAGAATTTTTCATCCGTTGCTATTTTTTGAAATGATTTTAAAGCCGTTTCGTAATTTCCTTGCTCGTAGTTGATGTGACCGTAATAGTAATTTGCTGGTGCATAATATTCACTCGGAATATCAATCAAGTTGTAGAAACTGGATTTGGCTTCATCCAATTGATCTTCACGGAAATAGGCATATCCTTTTTTGAAATACATTTCCTGACGTTTGTCTGTAGACAAATCATAGGGATCAATTTCATCAAACCATTGAATAACCTCTTCCCATTGTTTTTGACGGTAGTTATAAACGCCCAACTGAAATTTGGCATCTTTAACTCGAGCACTTTCAGGGTATTTAATTAAGAAATCGCGAAGCAAGTACTCTGCATTTCTGCTAAACAGGTTAATGGCACAAAGAGCCTTGTAAAATTCAGAATCTTCATACACCATAGAAGTTGGATCATTTATCTCTCCCATGGCCTCTTCAAAAGCATGAATGGCAGCACTATACTTCTCCTTGTCGTATAATTCCAGCGCATTCTGGTGACTTTTGAGGTCTGTTCGATTTATTTCTGTGTCTTGAGCTGCAGAAATAAAGCAGTTTAGAAACAGTAAAGTGAAGATAGCCAGATGTTTATATTGTAGTTGCATCATCCTGTATTATACTCAAAATCAATATGTAAAATTACGTTGGGTATATAGGGCGCATTGTTTGCATTGAGATTAGTTTTCAACACTTACGGGTTAATCTAGTTAGATGAAATAAGTTGCAACTTCTTTTGTGCGTAAGCCGAAATACTAACTTTGTCCAAAACGTGTTTAATGGGTGATAATACAGTCATTGAAATTACTGACGGTAAGATTTTTCAAGACAAATCTTTAATTCTTCAGAATGTTCAGATTTCTATTGAAAAGGGTCAGTTCATTTATTTAGTAGGTAAAACAGGAAGTGGAAAGAGTAGTTTACTCAAAACCCTTTACGGTGAATTGCCTTTAAAAGAAGGAACTGGAAGCGTAAGTGGTTTTGATCTTCGAAAGCTAAAATCTAAGGATGTTCCATTTCTTCGAAGAAAATTAGGGATTGTATTTCAAGATTTCCAATTGTTGATGGATCGCTCTGTAAACCAAAATTTGGTTTTTGTAATGAAAGCCACAGGTTGGACAGATAAAAAGCGCATTAAACAACGCATGGAAGAGGTATTGGATTTGGTTGATTTAAAAGAAAAAGGAAATTCAATGCCTCATGAATTATCTGGTGGTGAGCAACAGCGAGTTTCAATTGCAAGAGCGCTGATTAATGAGCCAGAAATTATTCTAGCAGATGAGCCAACAGGAAATCTTGATCCAGAAACATCTGACAGAATTATACACTTACTTTCAGACATTAGCATGAATGGAACAGCCGTTTTAATGGCAACCCACGATGCTATGCTAATGGAGAAATATAAGAGTAAAACCATTCGATGTGAGAATGGTGAAGTTCACATGTCATAGTTATATTTAGCATGATTTCAGTAGTCATACCGGTTCTTAATTACGATGTAACAAGTCTGGTTCAAGCGTTATTGATTCAAGCAGATACTCATGAAGTAGACTTGGAAGTTATCATTGGTGAAGATGGTAGTTCTATCGAGTGGGTTGAAAAAAATAAGAAGGCTCTTACTGACTCTAGGGTGAAGCATTTTATTTCATCAAAAGATATTGGTAGAGCAGCCATTCGCAATAAATTAGCTTCGATTGCTGTTGGCGATTGGTTGTTGTTTATTGATGCCGATTCAGCAATTTCTGAGCAATATATTTGTGCTTTTAAGTGGTACAGAACTCAAGCCGATGTTTTGGTTGGTGGTACCTGTTACAAATCTGCTCAACCTGATTCTGAAAAATTACTTCGCTGGAAATATGGTTTAAGTCGTGAAATGGTTTCTCCAATGAAGCGAAACGAAACACCATACCTTTCTTTCACTGCCAATAATTTTTTCATCAAAAAGGCTGTTTTTGATCAAATCAAGTTTGATGAAGAAGTTACCAAGTACGGGCATGAAGACACCTTGTTTGGGTTGGAGTTAAAGCACAAACAAATACCCATTCTACATATAGATAATGCTGTTGAGCACTTAGGACTCGAAACAAGTAAGCGATTTTTAGAAAAATCAAAAGAAGCCGTTTCAACATTAGCTCAATTGCTAAAAAGCAAGAAAATTAAATCTGAAGATGTTAAGCTTTTAGCATACTACGATAAACTGCAAAAGACTGGTGGATTGGCTATGCTGAGAAGTATGTCGGCAGTAATCTTGCCTAAGATTCAAAGCAATTTGTTGTCAGACAAACCCAATCTGCGTTTGTTTGATTTGTATAAACTAATCATACTTGATCAGGAGCTAACAACTCCTGGTAAATAGAAGTCAGCACTTTTTCGTCTTGTTGAAAGTTGTGCACCTCACGAGCTTTTAACGCATTCTCATGTAACGAGTTGTAATAAACTTCATCGGTAAGTAACTTATTTAACGCTTTTACCGATTCATCAACTGATAAATGCGGCATTAAATAAGCAACTTCATATTCTTCGTTAAAGCAGATATACTCCTCGTATGCCATTGCAATTTGTGGAACACCAGCATGCATATAATCGAAAAAACGATTGGCTAACGAATACTTGTGACTTAAACCTTCATTGGCAAAATAGGTGATTCCAATGTGAGCGTTGGCAGTTATTTTTTTCAGTTGATCTGGCTCTACGTACCCTTTAAATTCAACTTTATCTTCAACTCCAAGTTTCTTTGATAGCAGAATCAAGTCTTCATAAATATCACCTAAGCCACAAATCACTAAGCGAACATTTTGAATGTACGGCATAGATTGGATTAAGACTTCTAGTCCACGGCCTTCGTTTACGGCACCTTGATATAAGATGTATTTATCGGTATCGATTGAGTTATTGTTTTGAGGATGTAAACGCGTAACATTTCTTACAACCGAAAAATGCTGATGATATTCTTTCTCAAACAATTTGGCATAGCCTTTAGATACGGTGTATCCCGCAGCAATTTTAGGAATGGAAAAACGCTCAATCCATTTCCAGAACTTCTTGATTAGCGGTCGGTTTACAATTTCTTCTTGCTCCGTAAAATACTCGTGAGCATCGTAAACAACTGGAATACCTTTTAATTTGGAGCAAATTACACCTGGAAAAATGGTGTCTAAATCACAAGTGTTGATGATATCGAACTTGTGAAACAACAAATAAAAAAACAGGCTGATATTGTATTCTGCGTAAAATAGAAAGCCATTTTCAAACCATCCAGAAAGATGAACTTGCTTGTATGGTTTGTGACTAAATTCTTTAGTGTGTTTTCTTTTCCGACCAATAAGGGTTACCTCATAACCTGCATCGGCTAGAGCTGAGCAAATACGAATCATGCGCTGATCGTAATTCAAATCTGTAGTAACCGTACAAACTATTTTGGTCATTTAATCTCTTCTTTCCAATTGTGAGTTAGTGGAATTTTAACTCCATCTTTAATCGCGTAAGGCGGATCAAAAGGAGGGAAGTAGGAAGCGCGAACAAATCGGTCTATTTGTTCTTCGGGCCAATTTAAATCAATTTCTTTCAGTTGATTGATTTCATGTCTAAAATGGTATGATGTGCCTCTTTCAGCTTCTAAATGATGTTGTGGAATTGGAGTGAATCTTCCGTTTAATATTGATTTGATCTGAGTATCAAAAAGCTCTTTAGAAGTATCAACCGTTTTTTCATACAATTCATAAACGGTTTCATTTTCAGTAATTGGGAACCTTGTTTCAGCAATGATTGAACCACTGTCAATTCCTTCTTCTAATTGATGGATGGTTGTTCCAAAAGTCTTGGCCTGATCTACAATGGCAAAAGAAAACTGATTGCAACCTCTATATTCTGGAAGTGGAGCCATGTGTAGGTTTATAGCCAATTTGCTCGCTTTTTGAATGTGTTTTGCTTTTAATATCTCGTGGTATTGAACAGAAACCAAAAAGTCAACTTCAGGTAAGGTTTCCAAATCTTTTAAAGAAGTGTAAATCGGAATGTTGTTTTCAGCGGCAAGCTGTCCAACGGAAATGCTATTGTCTTGAAGTTTTCGATTGTTAGAGAACACTGCAGTAACTTCAATATCAAGTGATTCTTGATTTTTTAAAAGGGTTTGCAAGCAATGGGCTCCAATTTCTTTACTACCGAGAAATATTAGTTTTCTCAAAACTCAGGGAATTTAGGGTCACAAACGTAATGAAAGTGCACGGTTCAGCGATGCACAGTTTTGGGTTCATAACTTAACGACAAACAATCTGATTTATGATGCAAGGCTGGTAATTTTGAAACTCAAAGCAACAATGCATGCAAATTCTTGAAAATCATTCGCTCAAACCCTACCACACTTTTGGATTCGATGTAAAAGCCAAGCAACTCGCGTTGGCACAATCTATTGATGATATTCGTGAAGTAGCTGAATGGTACAAAGCAAAACCTCAAGATCTACTCATTTTAGGTGGCGGAAGCAATGTGCTGTTTACCCATGATTTGGATGAAACAGTATTGATAAATCAATTGAAAGGAATTGAAGTCATTCAAGAAGATGAAAACTCTGTTTGGGTTGAGGTAAAAGCAGGTGAAGTGTGGCATGAGTTTGTAATGTGGACTATAGAAAATGGCTTTGGAGGGTTAGAAAACTTAAGTCTAATACCCGGAAGTGTTGGTGCAGCACCAATGCAAAATATTGGTGCTTACGGTGCAGAGATTAAGCAGACATTTGTTTCGTTGAATGCTATAGAATTATCAACCGGTAGCATTCATGCTTTTGATAATAAGACCTGCGAATTCGGATATCGATCAAGCATTTTTAAAACGAGCGTTAAAGGTGAATTTGCTATTGCTTCTGTGACTTTTAAGTTAGCAAAACAACCAGTTTTAAATACCTCATACGGAGCCATCGAAATGGAATTAGAACGAATGGGAGTAGAGCCAACTCTACGTTCGGTTTCAGATGCAGTCATTCATATCAGACAAAGTAAATTGCCAGATCCAAAGCAAATTGGCAATGCGGGAAGCTTTTTCAAAAATCCTGTTATTTCAAAAGACTTGTTTGATTCATTAAAGTCAAAATATGAGGATATGCCAGGTTATCCTGCACCTAATGGAGTAAAGGTAGCAGCTGGTTGGCTTATAGAAAAAGCAGGTTGGAAAGGCAAAACTTTCGATAATTACGGGGTTCACAAAAAACAGGCTCTAGTTCTGGTGAACTATGGTGGAGCTACCGGAAAACAAGTGTTTGATTTGAGTGAACAAATTATTGGGTCTATCCAAAATCAATTCGGAATAGCTTTAGAAAGAGAAGTGAATATTATTTAACCTTCTCAGCAACCACGATATCTTGGAAATCGTGCCCATCAGGTCTATTACTCCAAGTTCCAGGTAGAAGATGAATCAGTCTGAAATTAGCTTCATCAATCAAATTCTTTTGAAAGAAATGCTCGCTAAAAGCAACGTTTGCAGCTTTTACTTTCTCATCCATTAAAGAGTAATGACCATTGTTGTGCGAGAAGTTAAACTCTGAGTTAGCCATAGCCTCAACACTTTTGTCGGTTAACAAAAAGAAAGTAGCTAAAACTCTGCCGCCTGGTTTTAATACACGATTGATTTCATGCATATAATGCTCTACTTCTTCGGGGAGCATGTGAGTGAAAACAGAAGTTAAAAACACAAAGTCGAATTCATTGTCTGCATACGGAAATTTAAATTGAAGTGCAGACTCTCCAGACTCTGTGTATAAGTCGTTGTGAAGCGGGTAATAAGTAAAATTGAAGTTAGAGTATCGTGTGCTAATTTGTTGTTGACACCACTTTACACCGCGTTCAACCACATCAAAACCTTCGTAACTACCTTCTATTAAAAACGAAGTAAGAGGTACAGCCATTCTCCCGATACCGCTACCAATATCAAGTACTCTATGTTGAGGTTCTAATTGCCCATATTTGGTGAAATATTCAAGGAAAGTTTCGCCTTGCTCAAGAAAGTTACCAGAACCGGTAAAAATCATTCCTTTAGGAGGAACCATTGGCGGACGTTTTCCAGTTAAGCCTTCTATTAAATCAAAAGGGTAAAATACAGTTCTCCTTACAGTGTATCTCCACTTAACTGGTAGGCGATAAAATAGGGTCCTAAACATAGCTGTTATAAAATCGGGCACGATAATAAGAAAAAACCCCCGAAAAATCGGGGGCTTGGTTTTATTTGAAATAAATCAAAGAATTATAATTCAAGAAGACCGTTGGTTTTCTTAACACCTTCAGCAGAAGTTGCCATCAATTCTTTTTCTTTATCGTTCAATTCGATTTCAACGATTTTCTCGATACCGTCTTTTCCTAAAACAACAGGAACTCCGATACAAAGATCACTTAGTCCATATTCACCTTCTAACAAAGTTGAACATGGGTAAATTTTCTTTTGATCACAAGCGATAGCTTGAACCAAACCGCTTACTGCAGCACCAGGAGCGTACCAAGCAGAAGTACCTAACAATTTAGTTAATGTAGCACCACCAACTTTAGTATCTTCTTTTACCTGTTCCATTCTTTCTTCAGAAATGAATTCAGATACAGGAACACTGTTTCTTGTAGCTAAACGAGTTAATGGAACCATACCAACATCACTGTGGCCACCGATTACCATACCATCGATATCACTGATTGGAGCACCTGTAGCTTCAGCTAATCTGTATTTGAAACGAGCAGAGTCTAATGCACCACCCATACCAATGATTCTGTTTTTAGGTAAACCAGATGTTTTGTGTACCAAGTAAGTCATGGTATCCATTGGGTTACTTACAACAATGATAATTGTGTTTGGAGAATGCTCTAATAAACTAGATGTAACGGTTTTTACAATACCAGCGTTAATACCGATTAACTCTTCACGAGTCATACCTGGTTTACGAGGAATACCAGAAGTAATAACACAAACATCGCTACCAGCGGTTTTTGAGTAATCGTTTGTTACACCTGTTATTTTTGTGTCAAAACCATTTAAAGAAGCAGTTTGCATCAAGTCCATAGCTTTACCTTCGGCAAATCCTTCTTTGATATCTAACAAAACTACTTCTGAAGCAAAGTCTTTGATGGCAATATATTCAGCACAACTTGCGCCTACTGCACCTGCTCCTACTACCGTTACTTTCATCTTTTTATACTTATATTTAATAGAATGATTTCTTGTAAATTGCGATCAAAATTAACAATTATCATTGCCTAGCCTATTCTAATTTTGAATAAGTTATAGGCATCTCTATTAACTTTTTCACGTTTACAGTGTACAAGTGAAAAACGATAAATGAAAATATCTTATCCTATGTTAAAACAATTGACAATAACCACGTTTGCTATTTTAGCACTTAGTTCAGTAAATGCTCAGCAGGCTGATCAAAGAATAGTAGATTTTTACGGTGAGAAAGCAGTTGCAAAGTTGGAGCAGAATAATCCTGACAGCGTTGCTTTTTTAAACTACTTCGTTCAAGAAGGATTCACAATACAACATGAAGTTCCCGAAAATAAACTTCAAGGTTTAAAGCTTCTTTCTGAAATGGAGTTAAGCGATAAAAAGAAAAAATTTAAAACGGTAGAAGATTTGTCTGAATTTAATCGTTTGGAAGTTATGGATGCGAATCCAGACCCTGTTGCAGCTACATTATATCGTGTAGATGGTACTAATAAGGTTTTAATTCTTCCAGCTTACAACGAATTAAGAGCAATCTTCGATTCATCTCATTAATATGAAGAATTATATATTATACATATTGTTAGTATTTTTCTCTTTCTATTCGAAAGAGTCTATTTCTCAAATAATAATGAGTAATGGTTCCACTAGCACATGCTCAGATTTTTTCTTTGATGATGGTGGTTCGGGAACAGGATCGGAATATGCTCAAAATCAGAATTTGACTTATGTTATTTGTCCAGGAAGTGGAAGTTTCGTAGCAGTTAATTTTTTTGATTTTAACTTAGGAGCTGGAGATACTTTATTCATTTACGATGGGAATTCTGCTAGCGCTCCTCAAATTGGAGTGTTTGATAATTCAGTAGTTTCCCCTGGATTACTCGCTTCTAATCCAAACAACAATCCTACAGGTTGCTTGACATTTGTTTTTGTTTCAGATGCTGTAGACCAAGGTAATGGTTGGGCAGCAGAAATAAGTTGTACACCTCCTTGTCAAAATATGTATGTTCAGGTTGATAGTATTTTCCCGGATACTACAGGTCCAGATGGAGAAATGGACTTATGTATGGGGGATACTGGATACTGGGATGTATCTGGTTGGTATACAATGAACAATACATGGTATTCGCAGTCTGATGCAACTACATCATATGAGTGGGGTGTTATACAGGCAACTGGATCTTTTGACACAATTCTTAATGGGTATGGAAGTAATTTTATCATTCCATTTGATTCAAGTGGTGCTTTCATTGTATACGTATCTATGACAGATACACTTGGGTGTGTTAATACTCAACCCTATCAGCAGGTAGTAAGGGTTTCAACACCTCCAAGCTTTACAAACTCTTCAATGTCAAGTGATACCATATGTTATGGCTTGACAAATGAACTTACACCAGAAATTAACACCACAACTTGGACTAACTATATTCCGCCTTTTTCAGGTGACTCAATGGCTTTGCCTGACGCTTCTGGTTCCAATCCTGGGGTTTATGCCAGTACCATGAATATTTCAACTTTTCCAGCTGGTCAAACAGTTACAAGTTTAGCTGATATTGACAATGTGTTCATGAATATAGAACATTCATATATAGGTGACCTATCAATAACACTTAACTGCCCTAATGGTAATTCTGTGATCTTAAAGGCATTTCCAGGAGGTGGGGTTAGTTGGTTAGGTATCCCTTGTGACAATGGAGCTCCTAATACAACCATAGGTGTACCTTATTTATATGAATGGCCAGTGCAAACAGCCTCTGCTTTAGGAACCATGAATATCGTAGCAACGGGATGTGTTGGTTGTGTACCAAACACGGATGTATGTACTGGTTGGGGAGGGAATTCTCTTCCTCAATCTACCTATACGCCTGTTACATCATTTAACAACTTAATTGGTTGTCCATTGAATGGGACTTGGTCACTGACAACAGTTGATCAGTGGGCATCAGATGATGGACACTTAGTGTCATGGGGTATAGATTTCAACCCTTCTGTTCTACCAAATACTGTAATTACATATGATCCAGGTCTAGATTCAGTATGGTGGACTCCAGATACACCTCTAACTTTTGTAAATATAGATACTGATTACGTAGCAACAGTTAAACCAACTTCATGGGATACAACTTGGGATTATACTATAAATATGACAGATAGTTTTGGATGTCATTACGATACAACCATGTCATTTTTTGTTAGAAACCCTTGTGACGCTCAATGTTTAGGGAATATCACTCCAACTATGAGCCAATATCCTGAAGCATGTGTTGGAGATAATAGTGGATATGCTGTGGCAGAACCAATCGATAGCATTAGTCCTGGTCCTTATGATTACTATTGGACAGACGTTAATGGGGATACTATTTCGTCCAACATGGGCAATGTTTTCTCAGATACCCTATTCAATGTTCCTTCAGGTGTTTACAATGTGAATGTTGTTGATAGTTTTGGGTGTATCGCAACTAATTCTGTTTTTGTTTCAATTGTTCCCCCTTTATTAGGTTCTGTAAATAACATTGAGCAAACAAGTTGCGCTGGAAATTTCTGTGATGGTGAAGCTACCGGTGGTGTAGTTTCAGGAGGTACATCTCCTTATTCCTACTCATGGGAAAGTGGTGGAGCTGCTCAAACAGATCAGAATTTATGCTCAGGAGATAATGACCTTATCGTAATAGATAGTAGAGGTTGTAGAGATACAGTTGATTTCGTTGTTCCGGAACCTGATAGCATTACAGCTCAAACTTTTGGTGAGGATACGATTTGTATTTCAAATGTGCATACTGTACAGGCGTTAGGTGCCGGTGGAAATGGAGACTATAGCTATTCGTGGAGTCATGGGATTGGTAGTGGTGCGCAAGTTGGTGTTTCTCCTTCCTTTACGACAACTTATGAAGTTACTGTTACAGATTCATTGAATTGTCCACCAGCTGTTGCTCAATTAACAGTTTATGTACGTGACCCATTAACTGCTGATATAGCTCCTATAGATACTGTATGTCCAGGAGACGAATTTTACTTACATGTTGAAACTTCTGGAGGCGACAGTTTATATTCATACCAATGGAGTTCTGGTGTTAACATGGGAGATAGTGCATTGATAACTGCGACATCATCGCAATATATTTTTGTAAGTGTAACAGATCAATGTGGAACTTCACCAGCAGCGGTAGATTCAGTTTGGATGCAAGTTGGTGGTTACCCAAGAATTCAGGTTCAATCATATTCAGATACAATTTGCCCGAACGAACCTTATGTTTTACGAGCCATCTCATCTGGAGGTAGAAAGCCTCTTATTTACGATTGGGATAATGGTTTAGGAACTGAGCAATTAGAAGCTGTTGCACCAACAGAAACAACTGTTTATAATGTTACTGTGTCTGATGCTTGTAATACACCTTCAGGAGAAGCATCTATTACACTCGTTGTTGACGGTAATGAATTTGAAGCTTTCGTTGACACAACAGAAAATTGTCAACCAGGAACATTTGTATTCACTTATGATACCGATAGATCAGGAGATGCTTTCTACTGGGATTTTGGAAATGGATTCAATGCAAGTGCTTTGGATACAACTTCCTTCACGTTTGATCGCGTAGGGTGTCAGGATATTAAGTTGAAACAGGTTACAGCATTAGGTTGTGAATTTGTTAAGACATATCCATGTATGGTGAATGTTAGAAGATCTCCAATTGCAGATTTCGAACATGATCCAAAATATCCAGATATTATCAATGCTCAGGTATCGTTCAATAACCTATCGAGTTATGCTAGTTCTTACCAGTGGTATATGAGTGACACACTGATTTCAGAATCAAGCAGTATAGTAAGGTTGTTCTCTGATAGTGGAGATTTTGCAGTCACATTAGTAGCAGAAAACGAGTATTTGTGTACTGATACAATTACTAAGGATGTTCATGTGGACTACAAAACACTTGTATATTTACCATCTGCATTCACTCCAAACAACGATGGAATAAATGATGTATTTGCACCCAAGGGTGATGGAGTTGTTTCATATGAGCTGGAAATATTCGATAGATGGGGAGATTTAGTTTTTGAATCATCTGAGAATGAACCCGGTTGGGATGGAACATATATTTGGAAAGGAAGAGAGCCTGCTCCAATAGGAACATACATCTATCAATTGAAGTATAAAGATGTACATAACAATACAAAGTCTATTAGAGGAGAAGTGCAGATAATCAAGTAGTCTTTACATTTGTAGATATTCATCTGCAATTATGAAGACAGCTTATTCTTTCACTATAGGATTACAATCATTTTTTAAGGCCATTCCTTTTATTTTCAAAAATAAAATGGGATGGTCTTTTTTTATTCCATTAATTCTAGGAGCAGGTTTATTTGCAGTAGGATTTGGGTTATCCAATCAAATGTCAGGTATAGCTCTTGATTCGCTACGTGAACTTTTCCATTGGAATGACTGGGAATTTGAAGGGGCAGGTTACGTAGTTGACCTCATTCAGATTACAGTGTGGTTAATTGTTAAGCTGTTTTTCTTCTTGTTTTTTAGCTACTTAATTGGTTATCTCATGTTAATCTTGATATCACCTCTTTTAGCTTATCTATCAGAAAAAACTGAGGAAATATTAACTGGAGAGACCTATCCCTTTAAATGGGATCAATTTATTAGAGATATTACTCGTGGAATAGGAATAGCGATTCGAAACTTCTTTATAGAATTAGGTTTCACAATTATCCTTCTACTGATATCATTTATCCCTGTAGTTGGGCTTTTTACCCCGTTCTTATTATTTGCTGTATCCAGCTATTTTTATGGTTATTCATTTCTTGACTATAACCTAGAAAGGGAAAGGGTGAATGCTAAAACGAGTTTAAAATTGGCTCGAAAAAATGCACCGTTTACTGCTTCTTTGGGGATCCCTTTCGCTTTAGTTTTAGTAATCCCATATGTGGGGTCAATATTCGCAGGTTTTGCTGCAATTATATCAGCTGTGGCAGCTAGTATAGCAACGCATCAAGTAAAGCAAAAAGGTAATTGGATAGAATAAAAAAAACGAAACCCAATTAATGGATTTCGTTTTCTTCCCAGTTTATCTCGTTGATCAGTTGATCAATGTATTTCTGAAATTGCTTGATCTTTTCTGGAACTTCAAAGCGAGCTACTACTTTTTTGGTTTTACTTCCATCGTAGAATGTGTAATACGTACTCGGTAAGTCCGTCACATTAGGATTATCATATGACTCTTTTAAATCCTTAACTCCAAGCTGAGCAACACGAGACTTAAGTTCCTTCAGCTGTTCAGGGGTTAATGTTCCAGTTTGTGTTCCTGATACTTTTGTAAAGTTCTTTCCATTGTAAAGAACTCCTCCGTTATTAGATATCGTTAAAGTATAAACAGGACACTGTCCAAAGCAAGGTGTTGTTTCAACAGTTAGATAAGCATCTTTTACTTTTTGATCTTCTTTCGTGCTTGGTGTATTGTCAGAAGTATCTTGAGTAGATTCAACTTCATTTTGTTGAGGTTGATCGGCAACTTCTTTTTTAGACTTACAAGAAATTAGTGAAGCTCCTAAAGCTAGAGTAAATACAAAATGCTTGATCATATTTTATTTTTTTCTTCTTGTCTGACGATTTTGTTGCTCTTGCATTTGTTGCATTTGCTCTAATCGTTGTTGAAATTTACCTTTTTTCTTCGGTTTGTTTTTGTTGTCTTGAATCTGTTGATGAATCTTATCTTCATTAATGATAAACTTCTTAACAGCCCATTGCTGAGTGATGGTAATGATGTTTGCTGTAAAGTAATACAAACTCAAACCAGCAGAATAACTGTTAAAGAACACCAATAACATCAAAGGCATCATGTAAGTCATGATTTTCATTTGCTGAGCTTGCATACCATTGGTTGATCCCATAGCCATCTGCGAATTGTTATTCTTAGTATAGAAGAACGTTGAAATAGCCATCGCTAGTGTAAATCCACTCACATGATCTCCATAGAAAGGAATCTCAAATGGTAATTGGAAAAGTGTATCGTATGATGATAAGTCATCAGCCCATAAGAAACTTTGCCCTCTCAACTCAATTGATGCAGGGAAGAAGCGGAACATAGCAATCAAGAATGGAAACTGAATCAACATCGGTACACATCCAGCAAGTGGATTAACCCCCGTTTTAGAATACAGTGCCATGATGTCCTGCTGCTTTTGCATGTCAGAACCCTCTTTGCCTTTGTACTTCTCGTTGATCTCTTCAATTTCAGGCTTTAGAGCCTTCATTTTAGCAGAGCTCAAATACGTTTTGTATGTAATAGGAGAGAGTAAAAGCTTAATCAATACAGTCATAATCAAAATGATTAAACCGTAATGCATGCCCCAACCATCTAATAAATCGAAAACAGGAATAATTAAGAATCTACTGATCCATCTAAAGAATCCCCAACCTAAATCAATTTGTTTTTCTAGTCCAAGATCAAAGGTTTTAACCAAGTTGAATTTTAGTGGGCCAGCATAAATTCTAAGGTTAGTTGAGCCATTATTTAAGGGCGTATTTAAACTTGCCTCAACTGACTTTGTATATGGGCCATGTTTGCTGTCTGGACTTGTAATAGCGTATTTTGACCCAGCGTTGAAACCATCATTGCTGATTAAAGAAACAGCAAAGAATTGTTGTTTAAAAGAGACCCACTGCGTTTTTTTCTCCAGTTCAACATCGTCACTACTACGCTCACTTAAGTAGTCAGGATTTTCATCAAAATACTTGTAATAACCAGTAGATTTAGATTTTTCTTGAGTGTATGATTTCTCTTTGGTGAGAGCTGCTTCTTTCCAATCTAATACAACTAAATTGGCGGTGTTCTTAAGTGTAGATTGAAAACCATAATCAACAAAATGACTTTCTGGTTCAAGGTTGTAAGTTACTTGAACGTACTCGTTACTATTCAAGCTTTTGGCTTGTAATACAATTGAAGAAGCTGTTGATTTAACTACATCAAAGTATAAGTCACTTGTGTTATAAGTATTGTCTCCAGCGTTAATCTTCAAATTGAATTTAGTAGAATCGCCATTAATTACTTCAACAGGTAATGAGTCGTAAGTTTTGTAATCTTTTAATTCTAGTTTTTGGATGTAACCACCTTTAGAATTAATTTCTGCATGGATGTACTCATTTTCAATTTCATAAATGGTTGTATTTCCAACCATCGAAGGAGCCATGGAGCCATATTCTTCAGCTAAATAAGCCTGCTTAGCAGAATCGGGCATGCTCATAATTGAGTCAGCCAATTTTAATTCAGCTTGTTTGTTTTGAATGGCTTTTGATTGCTCTTCTTCTGAAATTTGTTGTTGAACTAAAGCAATTGAATCTTGAGCCGCTTTTTGAGCTTCAAGTTCTTGTTCGTTTGGACTCATCCAAAGTTGCCATCCTAGTAATATAGCTCCAATGAGAAGAAGTCCGGTAATTGCGTTTTTATCCATGCTAAGAAAACTTATGGACGGCAAAGGTAGTTTTATCTACTTGCCGTCCTAAAGAGATTATTTTTTGTTGTCCTGTGCAGCTTTAACGAATGCTACAAATAAAGGATGCGGATTTGCTACAGTACTTTTGTATTCTGGGTGAAATTGTACGCCCATAAACCAAGGATGAGTTGGGATCTCAACCATTTCTACCAATTCACTATCTGGATTAACACCGCTTGCAATCATTCCTGAAGTTTCATATTGCTCTTTATAAGCACTATTGAACTCAAATCGATGACGGTGTCTTTCGGTGATTGCATCTTTGTCGTAAATCTGATGAGCCAATGAATCAGGTTTTACATCACATTTGTATGCTCCTAAACGCATGGTGCCACCTTTGTCAGAAACATTTTTCTGATCTTCCATCAAATCAATGACCGGTGATTTAGCCTCAGGTTTGAATTCAGATGAATGGCAATCTTCAAGGCCTAATACATTTCTTCCGTATTCAATTACGGCACATTGCATTCCTAAACAGATTCCTAAGAATGGAATGTTATTTTCACGAACGTACTTGATAGCAGCAATTTTACCTTCAATCCCTCGTTCACCAAAGCCTGGAGCAACCAATACAGCGTGTAAGCCTTTTAGTTTATCAGCAACTGTTTCTTCAGAAATTGTTTCAGAGTGAATCCAGTCTAACTTTACTTCAACTTCATTTTCAGCTCCTGCGTGGATGAAAGCTTCAGCAATAGACTTGTAGCTATCTTTTAACTCTACGTATTTTCCAACAAGACCAATTTTAACAGTGTCTTTAGGTTGTTTAACACGAGAAAGGAATTTTTTCCAAACCAATAATTCAGGATCTTCATCAATTTCCATCCCGAATTTTTTTAAGACAACTTGATCTAACTTTTGTTCCTGCATATGAAGCGGAACATCATAAATTGTTTCAGCGTCTAACGACTCAATTACTGCATGTTTTTTGATGTTGCAGAACAAAGCAAGCTTTTTCTTAACGTCTTCTGAAAGTGGATATTCGCTTCTACAAACCAAAACATCTGGTTGGATACCAGCATTCAATAATTCTTTTACAGAATCCTGAGT
>MDTF01006145.1_pt1 | contig 16255 bp, 12 predicted proteins | sample 811191 | NCBI WGS metagenome assembly MDTF01 (sample SAMN05326649, study PRJNA326480) | marine metagenome | isolation source: seawater | place: Southern Ocean | collected 2011 | reverse complement strand
GCACAAGAGCTTACATTGGATAAAAACTGTGTGTGGTCGGAAGTTCCGGGTGATAGAACTGGGTCTGTTGTTCAAGACATATTTTATGCATATGTGTATACAATGGATAGGAATAAAACTTATTGTGGTTATTGTATTACTGGTAAACATGGCATCCAACTGACTCGCGAATCATTAAGAAAGACAATAACTGCAATTGGATTGGAGTCTCTATTACCTTATGCATGTCCTCCATCAATGGAGGACGTAACCTCTAACAAAGAGTACTATAGTGAAAAATATTTCACAAAAAAAGCGTTAACAAATGCGCGGCAGATTTCGCAAAAATTCGTTACAAATTTCCACGTGAATAAGCCTCAGTCGTGCCATCGTATTGTTGTTCACATTCGTCGAGGCGATGTTACTGAAGCTACTTATCCCAACCGCTATCTTCCGAACAGATATTATTTGAAACAGATTGAAAAATATCGGCGTAAATGCGAAAATGGCATCTACAGTGATGTCGTTATATTTAGCGAGTCAACGCCCACAGATCCATTTGACGCATTTTATTATATGGATTATGACGTTCGCCTTGACGCATCGATTGAAGATGTATGGACTACTGCCATCAATTGTGACGTATTCATTATGTCGAAATCGTCATTTTCATATATACCAGCGTTATTGACACGTGCAACAACAGTGGTATACCCGAGAGGGTTCTGGCATAAAAAACTAGAAAATTGGGTTATCGGAGAAGAAATAATATTCAGTAAATTAGAGGTTCCATATATTGCACAAAGGGAAGTTGATGGGAAACAAATTCAAATCAAAGACAACTGTACGTTCAGTAATGTATCACTCGAAGACCAGTGGAATATTGATTCGTGTGCAATGGTACCATTACAAAATAATCTTCGAACGCAATTGTTGTTTGATATGTTGGTCGATACATATCAAATTTTGACAAAACATACGCACAACGGAACGATTTTACCATCGTTAAGGGGTGGTACTCTCCTAGGAGCAATTCGTTCCGAAGATATCTTACCATTTACGAATGATAATGACATTGATGTTTCGTCGGGTGTATGGAAAAAACTCCAGCAAAAAGATGCAGCTCTACGTGCTGATTTTTTTGCTGCTGGTTATGTGTTCTTTTGGTGGATGGGTATACGCATATGTCCTCATACGAACCATAAAAAAATAAAAGCATTCGGATCAATGGGGTCATGTAATGTTCCATATTCCCCTGAGTGGTCAGAAAAGTTGCCCGAGGCATATACAGATATATATCATAGTTATGACAGAAACAATAACAGAGTGAATGATTTCCAATCATGTACAACCAATAATAGTGATTATTTGCCATTAAAAAAGGTGAAAATGCGTGGTCATGATTTTTTAGTGCCTAGAAAGGTAAAATTAGTACTTTGTAAAAAGTGGGGTAATGACTGGAGAATTCCAATTAAAGTTGGCACAATGAATCCATGTGTCACTCCATGTACTATACAAACAAATAACATGACAGTAATAATATAGATATATAATAAAAAAGTGTACGAAAATTAATGAAGTCTTTTTATAATTCATTCATGCACTGGTTCTTCTTGATGAACAGGGACCCCTGTACCCTACCACACACATTTCCATAGGTCCACGAGGCCTCCAGACGCAATACACTGCCTATGTACACATATTGAGCACTACATCGCACTGCCTACATACACTGCCTGGACCACATCTACGGTACGATATCACCACATGCTTATGTACAGTACATCGTATCGCGCGCTACCGTATTACGGATATACAGAGTCGTTTAATGGTGTTTTTTTGGCATTTTCATGTATATTTTTATCAAATTCAAAAGGTACAAGTGTATTGACCATGTTATTTTTGAAGAAAAATGATTTTTTGTCTCCGGTAACAAATGATTTTGAATATCGAGTCCATTTTTCATGTAATTTAGAAGGGCTGCGTTCCATACGTGGTGCAGGAATTTTCTCCGCCACTGGATGATATAAGTGATACAGACCACGATATGGGCAAAAAGGCCATGACCCCGCCTAAATATTTACGCTATCGTTGTTGGGTTGTATGTGGTGGCTGGTCAGACAGGTGGAAAGGTGCGGTTTTGACTTACATGCTTGCAAAAAGGTCTAACCGAATCTTTCGAATGCAGTGGGATAACATGCCATTAACCACTGTATTTGAACAAAACGATATCTTTAAGCCAGTGCATCAAGAGTGTCCCATGGTGAACTGGTTTAATCAAAAAAACCAGTCATTAACATTGCCAGAAGCAGATTGTATTGATGTGAGGGCAAATGTTATCCCAGAAAAATTTAAAAGCGAATATCCAACCGCTGCTCTTGAATTGTGGAACAAATTAACACTTCGCAAAGAACTCCTTTCTTATATTGATAAAAGTCCTGGAAATATGAGATGTGCTCAAATCCGCAATGGCCAAACAAATATGTTTCAGGATATTGAAAATGCATATGGGAGCCGAAATTGGGATAATACATCAAAGCGTTTGTATGAGAAAGTTGTTTTTGAATGGCTCGGTTCTGAAAAAAACACGCATTTGTGGACAGATTTTTCCGAACAAGAACAACGCTGGCGATCGTATAATCCTTCAGCCTTTTTTGTCGATGGTCCAATTGAACATATAGATTTTAACCCCTCAGTAGAGGGGTTAAAACGAACGGTCATACAATGGGCTCTGATTGCAAAATGTGACCATATTGCGCCTTATTCGGGCTACATACGAAATGGTTTATTTTTAGCACCAACGGCCAAAATCGAGCATTTGAGCCAAGCAATGGCCAGCGTAAAAGTGAAACGACATTTGAGATGGGATGGTTGTCAAACTTATGAAGATGCAGACATTCAAAAAGGGTTGTTTTTACAATTAAAGAAGATTGTAAGTGTGTTCAGTCGGAAAGGTATTAGATACGCGTTAACCGCTGGTTCACTTATTGGCGCTTTGCGGGACAAAGACATCAATCCATATGAAAATGACAACGACATATTGGTATATTCGTCTTTTTCTATGACACCAGACATTGTACAAGCGTTACACGAACAGAAATTGCACACTTTTCCGGACGGTGGTGTAACACGTATTTGTAATATGGGCTCATCCATATCAACACCTTTTCACGGGGGGGGGCCTTATAGGATATTTACAGATATCTATATGGAATTGCCAAAATTGATAGCCGATACCCCCTCTGAAACAACGATATTTAATGTCTCATCATTCGAGTCTGTAAACATTCGCGGTTTAAATGTTCAAATTCCATCCTTGGAAATCGCAAAAGCCTATTTAAATAAACAGTACAGTAACTGGAAAGATACAAAGTGGGCGGATTATACAGTCAATTTGATTCGACGAAAAATGAAAGAAGAATGTTATTGGACACCAAGTGATAATCAAAAATGTTCAGAGTTGGTTCAAAATATTTTTAAAAGAATGAAAGAACGTCGAATATTGTTCTTGGGGGATTCAACAATGCGCCAGCTCTTTAATAACATGCAAAAACATAAAAAAAACATAATAGAATCAAAGCGTTGTACTTGGTTACAAGAATTTGGAATAAAAAAATCAACAGGGTGGGTTTCGCCATCTAAAGACGCTGGTCCTGTCGAATACGGGTTAAAAACTAATTGGTGTACAGATTGTGGTGATTGCAACACTTATTTTTACACTGGTGAAGGACGCGCAAACAGCTTTGTAGCCGTGGATTTTGCTAAAGATGTAGAAATGCAGAGTGAAATAGGCAACACTACCCAAGAAACTTTGGTAAATTTTCTTAAGACACAACACAAATATGAATTATGCGTTGTAAATACCGGCCTGCATGACCAATTCATTAAAGATTTGACGACTCAAAACTATGTGTCAAATGTAAAACAATATTTGCAATTGTTAAGGTCTGTTTGTCTACAAATGATTTGGATTGAAACGACGCCTCCTTTAAGAGACGGCCATGGCCAAACAAAAGCCAAGACGGAAGAATGGAATAGGGAGGTTAACTGGATGATTATGACACAGTTAACTGGAGTGCATATTATAAAAGTTGAGACAGCTTCTTTACATTGGCCATATAAAGACAATGTTCTTTTAAATAGTACATGGTACTTGGAACTTGGCCGACTGTTTAATCAACATCCAGAATTAATGTATGCTAATAAGACAGTAACAACATAGTTATAATAAAAAAAAATAATTATTTTTCATATACACCTAATAGAAATCACTTTAAATAAGTTCTTGTCCGCATCCCATTCTTGTTTGAGAGTCATTGAGAGTATCTTTTTTTTGGAAATTTTTAAAGTGGGAACTACCTTTTCCATTGATAATATTTCCGTGTAAATCCCCGAACCTCTACTTTTGTCCCACCTGCTTTGAAGTATACCAGTGTTTATAGGTTTAGCGTTTTCACTAATTATATTAACGATTGCAGAACCAAACCCTTCGTATGTTTTTAGATAACTTATCTGCACATTTTTCTTACATTCGGTTATATCAACTCGAAGCGCATTTGGAAAAGTGCCATTACACATCATACCTGGTTTTACATCCCCATATTTTGTTTTTTGTAATACATGTTTCCAACCTATATGAGATTCAACAGGTGTAGGTGATTGCGTTTCGAAATTATATATTTTTTTCCATTCTATAGTGAAATCGTATTTTTCTAATTCGATTTGCGATAACAACAGTGGAGGTGGTAATAACCTGTCTCTCGTTAATACTGGTAACTCTTTTTTAAAAAGACGAAGTTCTTTAGCAACTAGATCCGCAATTATCTGTTGTCCATAAGCCGTTGGATGAGAACTAGAAACGGGAAAATGTTTCCAGTATATTGATTTTGTTTTTAATTCAAAATAATCATGCCATATAGCTTCTCTTATACTTATTACTGGCAAGTCATAATATTTTGAAACTATGTCATGATAATTTTGACCGCTCATAAATCCATTGTAGTATCCTTTACTTGGCCTGAAACATTCTACAGGAATTACAGCCGCTTTTGGAACAAAATCATGAATACCACGTATTAAGATTTCGAATGTTTTTGAAACTTCGGTAACACTTTTGTAACGACTATTGTTGCCAACGTCGTCGTCGTTAACAGCATATTCTAACAATATAATATCCCAGTCAAATGGAGTTAAAAACTTTTTTAAATTATACACCGCATAATTGGAACCCGTTGCAGCGACTGCTCTATTTGTTATAGAACTTATTCCGGTACAATTTTCTTTTTCAAGAACAGATGGCCATGCGTTTTTAATACCTCCCGCCTCGTGTCCTGTAGTAACCGAACCGCCCAAAACCAATACTTTTGCCTGGCCTTTGTTTAATGCTTGATATATTCGGAAATTATTTCCAGTGTTCGAACGAGAGTTTAGATCAGGCAATTTCGATTCCACATCACATTCTTGATTCACATCTAATAATCGAGCAGATTTTGCAATTTCTAATACTTAAATAGTAACATTTGGTACACTCGGCAAATGGATCCGTAAAACTTAGAACGCCAAAGTGATTCCAAAGATTATATTTTTCAAAATATTTCTGTATATCGGTATCCCTAAATCGCTTAGAATACGAATACCATTTAGAGTTTGTCGCATGGTCCTCTTTCAAAAGGTGTTTTTCAACTTGTTTGACTCCAATAGGAATTAAACCGCATGGTTTAACTTTAGACCATTCTTTTTTTTATCGGATTTTTTATGGTATGGGAGAAGCATAAAGTGATAAATGGATAGGTTGTATGCTACTTATCCCTTTTGTTATCCCTTTTGTGAATGTAAATGATTTTAAAAATTAATTAATTTTAATGCACTTTGTAGAGTTTAATGTAATTTATTGGTGTGGACCCCCTTCATTTACAATATAATTAAATGCTTAATATTGTTTTTATATGAGTTTCTTACTTGGATCACGAAAAAAATCATCATTTCAACAGCTACACATGCGGCCAAAAAGTCAAAAAAAGTTCCAACATTTAAGTGATTTATATGTTATTCGTATTTATATATTTACCCGTATTTTTTCTCGTCCTCATTTAATTTATCTTGTTCTTGTAAACGGAATAATTCTTTCACTGGCACCATGGGCGAATCTTTGATATTATGATTCTGGGCCAAATCCTGACAAACTTGTTGCATGGCCAATGTACTCGCGCGCAGTTGATGATTGGCCCAAATCACGCCCGACACCCCGAGCTCGTCGAATTTAGACACTGGCGTGTTTATATACGTAGTTGGAACGATAATAACAGGCACGGTTCCTTTCCAATTCGCCATGAACGCTTCTATGTCTTCAGCTGTCTCCTTTTTACTATGGCACAGGATGGCATCAGCACCATGGTCCTCATAAATAGTGGCGCGCTGAAGGGCGTCTTCGAGACCCATCCCGGTGATAAATGATTCTAAGCGCGCTACCACTGCAAAATCGTCTGATTTTTTCACATCAACACAGGCTCTAATCTTGAGACCAAACTCTTTCGCATCGGCAAGTTTTTGTGATTCACCGGCCACAAAAGAATTTTGCTTGGGGAATAGTTTGTCTTCCATACAAATACCGGCCACACCGCGTTGTTCACAGGCAGCCACAAAACGACGGGCGTTGTTGAAATTACCATAGCCAGTATCACCATCGACCAACATCGGTAATCCTCCTGACGCTTGTACCATTTCATCACAGGCGTCAACCACTTGAGTCCATGACAATTCGTTCGCATCACGCACACCACGTGACGCTGACATAGACAGTCCAGAAGCCCATAATGCTTCATGACCGGCTTCTTTGGCTATTTTAGCGGAGATGCCACTGTGTGCTTCCATAAAAAAGGTGAGACCTGGTTTTCGTAGTAGTTTTAACATATTAAAACTATTAACCATGCAATATATAGACAAAAACAATAAAGTTGTTAAATCCAATAATCCAAAATTAAATATTTGAACAGAAAGTGTATATATATGTATTATTAAAAACGATACTGCCAAATGAAACAAATATCCAATTTTAACAGAAAATACGGATTGAATAAACTTTTACACACTGTAGCCTTCGTAGGCGGTGGTAATGGAACGCATGTAGGTGCGGCTATATCCGGGTTAAAAGATACCAATGTACGTATCTTAACCAGAAAAGCCGATGAATGGAACGATAAACTAAAAATTACATTTCCAGACGGTCAGATTCGGACAACTAAACCGATGGAGATGATTTCTTCATCTCCATCGGAAATTATACCGGGTTCGGATTTAGTGATAGTTTCTTCTCCGGTACATTCTTATCCTGAAATATTTGACAGTATCATTCCTCATTTAGACGAAAATGCATCTGTTGGTGTATTATTTGGCCAAAGTCATGTTGGTCTTATGGCGAAACAAGCCATGGAAAAATACAATATGCAGACACAAAGTATTTTTTCTTTGAAATTCATTCCCTGGCAAGCAAAAACATTTGAATATGGAAAACATGCCCATTTGGTAGGTTCTAAAAATTCATTGGAAATCTCAACATATCCAAGCTCCGCATTTGATACTGTTTCAAAAAGTATTACTGAGTTATTTGATATGGATTGTGTGAGAGTGCCCTTTGTCTCACAAGCACTTACGACTTCAAATCAAATATTACACCCGGCTCGGTATTTTAATGAATTTTCAAAGTCCGACGAGCCATTAACTCCTTCTGATGATATTTGTGGAGAAGGGTCATTGTATACTAAAATGGATGAATCATCGGCAGCCATTCTTGCTGCGTTAGATTCTGAAATTATAGGAATTAAAGATGCGTTAGAAGAAGAATTTCCAGCCATTGATTTTACAAGTGTTAAACCTTGCAAAGAACGTGTTCTAGAACAATACGAAAATCAAATAGATGATACTAGAACTTTGAAAACGGTTTTTAATACAGCTAATATGTATAGGAAAAGTAAGTTTGCTGTTCTTGATAAAGATGGTGGTGTTGTTCCAAACACTGAACATCGTCATTTTCAAGATGACATACCCTTTGGTCTGTGTGTTGTGAAAGATATTGCCGAAAGAATGGAAATAAAAGTACCTGTCATCGATCATATGATTATGTGGCATCAAAATCAAATGGATAAAGAATATATAACGGGTGATGAGTTTCAAAATTTAAATGGTAAAGACTTGGGCGAAACCGGAATCTTGTCATCTTATGGGGTTGAAAAGGAGAAGAGGGGGTTGGTTGATTTTCTAATGATGGATTTCCATCCAAAAAAGAACAATATAAATCTAACTGAAGTCGAATCTTTACTGGACGATATCAAAGCGAGTGGACAGGAGCCAGTTTTTTGTTTTGATGTTGATAAAACACTTTGGAGTTTTACTGCGGAAGAGTGTGACAATTTTAACAGCTCTGATGTTATGACAAGAATGCATCCGGATGTAAAAGACATTTTGAGCTTTTTAAAAGCTCAAAATATAACAATGACATTAGCTAGTCGAACATGGGAACCAGAAAAGATGACAGAATACCTATCAATGGCGGGTATTGAAATGGATTTATTTGACATGCCTCAATTGTACCCTACTGGTCTCGGGCGTTACACGAATACTAATTTCACAAGACAGAAAATTAAACATTTTCAAGAATTGGGAAAACACTTTGAACTTGAAAATATTATATTTTTCGATGACGATGAAATAAACTTGCAAACAGCGACAGAAATGAATATTACTTCAGTTTCTACTCAAAATGGATTACAATGGGAACATATAATAAAAGCATTAAAATTATTTAAATAAATTATTTTTTTTGACCAATGATGTCTGTAGTAAGTTTTTTTATGACATTATATCGAACACCATAATCTTCAAACCATGGTTCTAAAATAGAGTAACCGGAGTTTTCAAAAAATGCTTTCGGGCATGAGAAATGTTCTAGTTTTGTCGCGGTTTTTATTATATCTTCTGTATGTCGTCTGTCTTTATCTTGACGTTTTCCTTCGCGCAAATCACCGATAAAAATAGTTTTTATCGCAACACGATTTAACTCCGCGAGAACCTGGTTCAGATACACTGTGTCTGGAAAATATTGTACAGATGAAAATATGAAAACGTGTTCAAAAGAATTATCTTCAAATGGTAAGTTATTAGCTTCACATATATATGCATTTCCATGAAAAATATCTTTGAACTTTGCAATCAAAGTTTCAGAATAATCTATGCCTGTATAAATTTTTGGGTTAAAACATTTGCCAAGGTATCCTGCACCGCAACCGACTTCCAAAACACGTTCGTTACTTTTGATATTCATAATGGTCTTAATGTTTGTATATACTTCGTCTGCCGTGATTTGTAGACCTTCCCACCCATTCAAGAATCTTGCATCGCCTTTTTGTAGACCCTTTTGATGCCATATGTGGCCCCATGGGTCTTGTTTAATATTGGGTATTTTGGACATTTTGCATCTCGTAATAATGTCTGTAGTTGATATACCATGAGTGTAAGGCAACTTTGCAAGCTTTTCGTGAGAAAATTTAAAGTACTTTGCATTATATTGTTTATCTTCTTCGTCACTGACAGTTGCGTAGAAAAATACGTCTATATTCTTCATCAATATAAATTCTTCATCAATAATGAGCGGCATGTCAGTGAGCACTTCATCTACGTATTTACAAGCCTCGACAACTGCTTGACGTTCGTTTTGACTCATTATGGGGATTCGTTTATATTGTTCAACTGTTTCATCATTGTGTAACCCTACGATTAAATAGTCGCATTGCGATTTACATTTTTTTAACACTTCAATATGACCCTCGTGGAATAAATCAAACACTGCTGCAATACAACCGACAGTTGTCATTTTACAATATTATAAATTTATTAAATACTAATTTATTTAGTTAGATCTTTAAATCCAACAATGATAATGAATCACATTATATACCACCAATATAATTTGGACAAATGCTTCGTAGTTCCGTATTTCGTAAGCATTTGAAACAAATTGGCATCAAACAACACTTTGGTGTACCGGACTCATTGTTAAAAGACTATAATTCGTACCTGTCGAATGAATGTAAGCGTGATAATCTCATTACTGCCAACGAAGGCACCGCCATTGCCGCGGCAGCAGGGCACTACATGGCAACGAAAGAGCCGGCCATGGTTTTCTTACAGAATTCAGGACTCGGCAATTGCATGAATCCCCTACTTTCATTAACGCACTCCGATGTGTACAAAATACCTTTCTGTATGATGATCGGTTGGCGCGGGGAAACCACAGACGAACCTCAACACATGGTACAAGGACGTTGTATGTTAGACCAACTGGACGCCATCAACTTGCCTTGGTCTATTCTTCCAAAGTATGAAGAACAATTGCCGGCATATTTTAAATCAATTGGTTCACAGCACGCAATTATCGTACGCAAAGGAACATTTGAAAAATACAGACCGCTCACAGAACAGAACAGAATCGACCAACATAAATTGTCCACAGAATCCGTCTTTGAAGAAATTGTCAAACATTCGAACGGACATAAATTTATTGCTTCCACTGGCTTCAATGGGCGTCTTTTATTGAATGCTCGTCAAAATGTCGAAGATGAAACAGTTGATTTTTTGACCGTAGGATCTATGGGTCATGCGTCCACTATTGCTGCGTCTATTTCACGCAAAACTAAGCAACCGATTGTCTGCGTGGATGGCGACGGTTCCATCGCGATGCACATGGGTAATTTACTGACAAATGTTCAAGCGAATCCTCGAAAGATGTTGCATATCGTTCTGAACAACGGAAAACACGCATCTGTAGGAAACCAAGACACTGGTATGGAAAATACAAATTTGACAACATTGGCCTTGACGCTTGGGTATCACTCCGCCACGCAGGTGAATCGCCTAGAGGACATTGAGAAGCATTTGTCTGAAATAAAAAATGGACTTCACATGATAGTATTAGACGTTAATGCTCCCGATCCTGATATCGATTTGCCAAGACCTATTCGAACACCAGAACAAACGAAAATAGAATTTATGAAAAATTTTTAAAATATTTTTTTTATTTGTTCATATACATTAAAGAAACTAGAACACCACAGAATTTTACGAATAACGATAGGCACAAATCCACTATAAAGACTTAAAAATCCTTCATTTTTTGTAATAGAAACTAGCCCACTAAATATATTTTTGTATTCGCGTGTTCCCGTAGCCATATTCATCATCCTTGTCTTTACCACATCGACTGGTGTTGAAACAACCGCTGAAGTAACACCGGCCACAACAGAGGCGCCCAAAAAAGAAACAAAACCATCGCCCGTATAAGGTATAAATAATGTTTTGGTATGGTCATACGTTCCTAATTCGGCCGCATTGACAAGAAATGTCCTTGAAATGTTTGGAGTCACACCATACCAAAATCCCTTTACTCCATTCGTACTGTATATGTCACGAATGACTGAATGCATCGTTATGGATTTGCGAGAATTCATTATTTTTGTTTTCACAACTTCCGTGGGATTAAAAATACTTATAGATATGGCACCTGCAGTACCTCCAGCAAATAAACGGTCTCCAAAAGTGATGTCGGATGAAGAACACATTTTTAAAAGAGGTTCATATAGTACAAGACTTGTAGAGCTATAACACACCTGACGTACCACTGCTGGTGTATACCCTCTCCACCAAGATTTTAAACCTTCGTTACGTCTCATAGATGTTAAACAGAGGAGAAATGGCATTTTTTGAATTTGTATACGTGTTTTAGCGACATCGGTTGGAAGTGTCAAGGTTTCTGCAGCGATAGATGCGATACTACTTGATAAAAATCGAATAGAAGCGTCCGAATCCATTTTATTTAATATGTTTACTTAAGTATTATTTTATCAAATAATTGTTGCATTTGTACTTAAAGGCCCAGCAGGTCCAGGTGAATACACACCCTGTGCCACTAGTACGCCACTCGTAAGGCCCACAATCACACATGTAACTATCCATCCAATAACAGTCTTGCCACATATCCACCGGTTGACACCCGCGCGCCCTTCCAAAAGGCCAACACCAACCGTAGCGCCAACTTGACAATGTGTGGTGGACAAAGGCAGGCCCAACCGACTTCCGATAATAACCACCAAAGCCGAACCCAACTCAATGGCCGTACCACGTGAAGGCGTGATTTTGCATAATTTTTCGCCGATGGCCCGCGTAATTTTATGACCGTACACTAGTAGACCAAGAGCAATACCTATTCCGCCAAGAGCTAAAATCCAATACGCATCTGTTCCCATGTCCGTTTTCTTATCTAATTCGCCAGCCTGAAAAATGGCCCAAATGACAGCAAAAGGCCCAATTGCGTTGGCGACGTCATTCGCTCCATGTGAAAAGGAATCACACACAGCAGTAAATATCTGCAAATATTTGAACAATTCTTCTGTACGCGAATCGAATTTTTCAGCATTTTCATGAATAGCCGCTACACAAGTTGCCTCTTTTTCGTCGTTGAATATTATATCAGGAAGTTCTATATCTCCTTCTTGTGGAACCGCTTTCTGTTTTAAACATGGTACAATAGGTATAGTTACCAACGCAGAAAGCGTTCCAAGGCCAAAAGATATGCCCATCGCCGTATCCAATTCTGTTTTGTGTAATCCAAGGCCTTTCGCACCCTTGTAGATAATAAAGAACGAGTTAATCGTCACAACCGAACCAACAAGAATACAGTACGCAATGTTGGATCTTACTGACTCGAATTTCTTGCGCAAAACAAGTGCGCGGGTTGTACCAAAAAGTACAATCGCTATTAGAGCAGAAAATACCGGTGATATGACCCAGGACGCCACGATACCACCGACGCCGCCGACGAACGGGAATGTATCTTTGGGTTCATACCAATTGACACACTCAGAACCCCCAAGGGCAATCCCGATGCCAATCATTCCGCCTACACACGAATGTGTTGTTGAAACGGGCATTTCCCACTTGCTGGCCAAAAATAGCCACAAAGTGACAGACAAAAGTACCCACATCGAACCGTACATGAGTGTGTATGGTTGTTCTTGGAAACATTCGTAGTTGACAATGCCCTTGCGAATCGTATCCGTGACGTGCGACCCCATTAAAATTGCGCCTAATGATTCAAATATGACGGCTAAGACAACTGCTTGGCGAATGGTCAGTGCTTTCGAACCAATAGAGGTAGCGAACGCGTTTGCAGCATCGTTGGCACCAATGCCCATGGCAGCGGTGAAAGCAAAAATACCTCCGACTATCAATATCCACAAGTACATGGTATAGTTTTTACGAAGACCATTAAATACTCAACCAACGTCTTTTTTATACACCCAACCTAACACTCCTAAAACAACCAACGCGATGCCCGAAACAATCTCTACGGAATACACGCGGTGCTCTACCGCTAATATGACAATCACCATGGCCGCCACTAATGAACGAACGATGGACGAATGATACACAAAAACAGCACCCAGCGATAATCCTTGTAAAACACCGACCGCGACCAGTGCAAACCCCAAACTCATGGGAATATCTATATCTTGTTTGGACGAAAACGAACCAAAAAGATAAATGGGAATACCAAACATGTACATCTGAAACGAGTCTGATAAAAACCAGTACAACTTTTGTTTGGACTCGTCTTCCGACACTTTCGGACGGTCTTCGACTTTCATCATCTTTTCAATCCATACCGAGGCTAGAGACGAACAAATGCCTTGAAAAATAATGAGGAAAATGGCGCCCGCCGAAATGTCACCATCAATGTTGGACATTTTCACCAACATGCATCCAAAACAAACGACTATCAGAGATATATATTGTTGTACACTAAACGACCTTTTCAATAAAATCAGAGAGAATATGACCACCCAAATCAATTTATGTTGAATCAAGACTGAATAAATAGACGGTTCAATCATGGATGTGATTTGATACGTTAAGAAATTGACTATTGAATATAGCCCTGCGTTGACAATAAAACCCCATCGCACTTTAAACGGTTGTTCGCGATCTATATAGCGCGTAACACACGCACAAATAAGCAATTTTACACATTCTATCATCAGCAAAATGAAGGCCACGTTGTATGTATAATGTTCTGATGCATAACGGATAACTAAATTAGAAGCAACGCAACTTACGATGGCTAATATAACAGATATCATTTTAAATTAAAAATTACAAGTTTATACTATTTTTATAGCTGGGTTTAACATCCAATTTCTGCGTAATTTGCGCATTTACCCTTTTTTTTAAATTTCCCAATGACAAATACTATTTAAGCAATCTTTTTTTTTTCATAAAATGCAACGTGTTCTTGTTACAGGTGGTTCTGGTCTCGTTGGTCAAGCCCTTCAAAAAGTCGTTAGACAATCTCAAAATTGGATTTTTCTTTCAAGTAAAGATGGTGATCTATGTTCCTTAGAAGACACGCGCCAAATCTTTAAGCAATATCAACCCACACATGTCATTCATCTAGCTGCCATTGTTGGTGGTCTGTTCTATAATATGACCGCCGGCGCGGATTTTTTTGAAGGAAACATGCGTATGGCACTTAACGTTTATCGATGTGCTCACGAAGCCGGTGTACAACATCTTATTTCATGTCTATCGACATGTATATTTCCGGATAAGACAACATATCCTATCGATGAAACCATGATTCATAACGGCCCACCGCATTCATCCAACGAAGGCTATTCATACGCAAAACGTATGTTAGACATTCTGAATAGATCATACCATAATCAATATGGGCGTCAATATACTTCGGTTATACCCACAAATATTTATGGTCCCCACGACAATTTTCATCTCGAACATTCTCATGTGATTCCGGGGCTCATTCATAAAGCGGCTATATCGGAGACGCTTAACGTCTTTGGAACCGGAAAGCCTTTGAGACAGTTCATTTACTCGGAAGATTTGGCCAAATTGATTGTATGGACGCTAGAACACTATAATTCCGTAGAGCCGATCATTCTATCAGTTCCGCCAGAGCAAGAAGTGTCTATCGCCAAAGTGGCCGAACTTATTGCTAGCGAATTCGGCCTTGAAGTGTCGTATGACGTTTCTAAATCTGACGGTCAGTACAAGAAAACAGCATCTAATCAAAAATTAATGTCACTGCTACCGGATTTTGAATGGACGTCTATAGAGGAGGGAATACACAAGACAGTAGAATGGTTTAAACAAAATAGAGATAGAATAAGAAAATAAGAAAAAATAATATTAAATTGATATACCTAACGGTAATCTAAACTCATTTATACCCGCTATGTCATTATACACTAATTTTTTTAAAATCTTGCGGCGGTCCTTATTAATTCTATAAATATTATACTCTGTAAATAGCGGAGGCATCGGGTCATACGATTTGCGTGAATTGTGTTGATGTCTTGTTTTAATAAAACGACACGCATTTTGAAAACGAATGCCTTGGTGTTCCAAGGCGCCAACAAAAGCAAATTCCGCATCTGGACGATTCATTGTAAATGTCAACCCTTCTATATCTACAAAGCCGTCTTTTTGAATGTTTAATAAATCTTTACGTCGAAATACAAATGAATCAATCGAAAAAAGACGATGGGGCCAACAGTTTAGGACCCATTTTTTTTGTTTTGTAGCGCAAATGATATTATTTGGCATTAAACACATGGATTCTTTATCTCCGGACCATGATATTGCATATGCTTGTTGTGATTTTAAAAGTTGGCCAAATTGAATGGTATGGTCGAATAAAATATCAGCATTAGACAAAACAACATGTTCGTGAGGTATACTAGCGGCAAATTTTACCATATCATAATAGCTGGGTTGATTAACGCCGTGATATGTACATGATGATATTGGATAGTGTTTTAATAAACGACTACAATCTTCGGCCAACCCATCGAGTAAAACATGAACAGGCAAAATATTTGCGTTTTTAACAAAACAGTTTAATATTTCTTTTTTGTGATTATATTCAATATTATAAGAAAATGATACGGCCAGACCGAAGTTATTTTTAATTTTTTGTATATGATTACCCATTACAAATAAATAAATAGCTTTGAATAATAACAAACTATATATGTACAATAAAACAGAAAGCCCATGCATTCGGGTTTTTGTAGTAATTTACTTATAGTTCTAATTTAAAATCCAATTAATACATATCTTCCCACTCCTCCTCCGACTCTAAATCATATTCATCTAAGTCACTGGTTTCTTCCGTCTTGTCGTATTTATTGCCTTCGTGTATTCTTTGATT
>MDTF01011935.1_pt1 | contig 16259 bp, 1 predicted proteins | sample 811191 | NCBI WGS metagenome assembly MDTF01 (sample SAMN05326649, study PRJNA326480) | marine metagenome | isolation source: seawater | place: Southern Ocean | collected 2011 | reverse complement strand
ATACAAGAATAATAATTTAAAAAACACTGACATCTCTCATTTTTTATTTTGAAATCTAAAAAATTCCACTGTTTTGCAACTTAGAGTAAGGCGAGGAAGATGTGTATGGAAATTGTATTGCAATTTGTTTATTTGTTTATAGCCATTATAGCGTAATATAACATAATATAGAATTATTCATTATATTTATTCTACCTTAGTATTTATTTGAAATTTTTAATTTTATGACTTCTTACTCTTTTACAATTCTTTCGTACTATTTTACACTGACGGAGTCCCTTTTAAATAATAGACCCATGGTGGAAGTGCTTTCATTGATGGACAAGAAGCAAACAATTTACTTGTAATCACACCAGATGCGGATGCATCACCACTCTTCTCTTCGCTGCCTTCTTCTTGCGCAGGTGCCGTATATTTAATACTCAACGACACCGTTTTATTCGCTTCAACTTTTTGTGAAGCTGGAGTCACTTCAAACGCACTGTTGTCACAAACAAAAACAAAATCTTGTGCTCCGTTAAAAACATTTTTAAATTCTACAGTATGTGAATTTCCATCTGAAATTAAAAATGGACCTTGTGGCAATGGCGCAATACCATGCCCATACAACATACAGACAAATTCACCACCGTCTGGACTTGTAATACGAAGTGTGTCTCGTACTTCACCCAAAGACAACGGTTCAAAATTAATAGTAATTTCACCATCGATACCATTCCAATCTGGACTTGCTTCCACAGTAACGCTTTCATCCATTTCAAAACTATCTGGATTGCCAACAGTACATGTATAGGTGGACGGCTGACCTTGCACGTAATTACGGAAACGGAATGTCTGCACGTGAGATGCACCCAATGCTGCTTTGAAATGAAGTGCTCTTTCAGATGCAGCAGGACGTGCACTAAGAGAAAGTTTAAAAATGTAATCACCGAGTTCGTTCGATGTAATGACAAGTTCTGATTCTTTCACTTCACCGTTTGGACCTGTAGGTACAAGTGGACGGTATTCAATTTCATACGTTCCTTCAGATGCACCCATCATGTCACTCAGACGTTTCACTTTGACAGCAGGATCGTCACATTTCCACCAATCTTCTTCAGGGAAGGTAACAGTTCCTTCCTTGCCTAATGGATTTTCAATCGTCAACAAGTATTGTGTTGGTTGACGAACAGCTGTATTTAATTTAATTTCACGCATAACAATAGGTGCCACACACGAAGCATGTACTTCGTAAAATACAAATTCACCCGTTTCTTGATTTTGAAAAGTTACGGTAGTTTCTGCTTTTTCACCATCTTTAAATCCAGTAAACGAAAGTTTGTATTCTCTTTCACCAAGTGCTGGAACATCAATGAGTGGAGATCCAGTGAAACGAACCGTGTCGTCGTCCCATTTGACAGTAAAACGTTGTGCTTTTTTCAACCAATTTTGTACAGGAAGAACAAAGGTCATTCTTTGTTTGGCTGGACCCTCTTGTTCTAATACACCGGCTGAAACCGGTTCATCGGCACCACCGACCAAATTGTACAAAATACCAGTACCATCTGGAAGTGCAAAAAAACATTGACCACGATGATCGGTTGGACGAGTATCAGTAGGTGTTGCAGCAACGGCAGTCGATTCTTCGCCATCTTCTGCAGCAGCAACAGGTTCTTCTTCTCCAGTAGATGGCTTTCTGGTCATGGACAATGGGCAATACACAAGTTCATAGGTAGCACTTCCTTTGGCTGGAATGTCCAAAAATGGTGCACCCGACCAAAATTCATTAGAAATTGTAGGTTGAAGATGCCAATTTGAGGCCGTTGGATTGGAGACAGTAATTTCTTGACGTTGTTCTTCGCGTACACGTGCATCAAATCGAAGTTCTTTGACGTTTTCTTCTGGTTGTGCAACGCATACACCAGACAAAGTCAAAAACAAAGGCTGAGCACCTTCCACCATACACATCAAACGATCGCAACGAAAGTCATCATAGACTCTGGTAGGATGAAATCGTACATCCACAACGACCGAAGCATGCGGTGCTAAAAATCCATCCGTTGGCGTAACACTGAAATTAGGAAGGAAAGCAGTATTGTCCCATTTGAACGAGGCACCTAAATCACCACTGTTTTCAATTTGAAGTTTTCGAGTGACGCTGCATCCTTCACAGACTGTACCGAAGGGAAGAGCATCTGCACCAAGATGGACTTCAATTGCTTGACACGATCCTGTTACATTGAGCAACTTTCTTTCCGAACCGGCTACGGACATTCGAACTTCTTCGTTAAACGGTTCAATTCTACGTTGTGGATGAAATTGAATTTCAACATCTGTATGTCCACGGGCTGGAAGTGTTAATGGACCACGTGGAAAGACAGTCACAGCACGATCTTCCAAGCGACCCGTCCCGGCTTCGACAATGTCCGACAATGAAAGAGTGGCGGATCTCTTACTGCGATTGACAAGACGAACTCTACGACTGCTTTCTTGACCGACACGAAGCGAACCAAAGCTGACAAGTGCTTGTGCAGGATTTTGTAAATCTACTTTTAACAAGCATCCTTCTCCCTTCACAGTCACATTGACCGTATACAAACCATTCAATTCAAACGATACATCTTCTTGATAGGTACGTACATCACGTGGTGTAAATAAAATTGGTACATCCACGGCTTGATTTGGTTTAAGAACAGTAGGTTCTGCTTTGACTTCCAAATATGGTAATTTTTGAAACAAACAATCAAAAGAGACATCTTTATCAAATTCATTATTGGTAATACGAAGAACAGCTCGTTCTTGCATTGGTGCAGCACCACGCACTGGCACAAAACATGGACCAAAATCATATTGAATGAATGAAAAGTCCAGCATTGGTTTAGCACCAACACCAGAAATGGACATTTCGTATGTATTTGTACCTGCGACAGTGACGCCAAGATTTAAATTGGTGACTGGTTTTTCATTAATTGGATGGAATGTCAGTTCACATGGAAATCGTTCACCAATCTTGACTGTACCTGTTCTAGGCACAATTTTAATTTGTGGATTTGTTGAACGAGTAAAAGTAAAATCAGTATTGAATTTACCACTGTTATGAATAACAATTTTCTTTCTTGCAACATCGTTAATATGAACGTGTCCAAAATCAACGAAATTAATACCATCGGTAGACAAAGTGACACCTTGTTTCGCACCACTACTGTCGCCATCATCCGATGCATCTAAGAGTGTCAATGTATCATGCACACCCGCACCTTCTCCTTTCAGATTAAGAGAAAGATTGTGTGGTTTTCTTCGAATATTACATGTAACATTCACATTTTGTGTCTTTTCTGATGTTGGTGCAAATCGAATAGTTAATGGAAATTTACCATCCGCTGGAATCGTACCGTGCATTGGTTCAATAATTAATTGTTGTTTGCCACTATCTCCACGAAGTGCTCCTTTATCAAACGAAAACCCAAATGGTATGTGTTCACGGTTGACAAGATGCACGATTTCTTTCTGTTCGTTTCCTAACAAAACTTGACCAAAATTAACAAAAGTGTGATCCATTTGTACACGAGGATCGAGAACTGTTCCTGCAATTAAAAACAATTGATCGATTCCTTGCGCAGGAATAGTAAATCTCCAAAACGATTCTTGATATCCATGTACATCGTTTGAAGATGGAGTGTATTCAAAAATCATTTCATGACGTTTCCCAGGAAGTACGAGACCAGTCGTAATAGCACAATTAAAGGCTGGATGTACAACACCAATTGGTTCCCATGCAAATTCGTAAGCTGTATTGGTTGGATTAATTACTTTGAATCTTTGTGTATTTCTTATAGAAGTTCCCAACGATTCAAAAAACATAACTTTAATATCTGGTGGAAGCATACCAAGATTACCCGATGGTCCAGGTAAATCAGTTGGTCTTTTCTCCAAATAATCGGTGTCTTCCACTGCAAAGTGACAGATTGGACGTTGTGCAGGTGCAACAACATCAACAATCAATGGTTTGCCATGAAGAGGAAGATTCGAAACATTTGCTTCAACACGGTACCTGTACGTTGCATCTCTGGCTAAAGGTACTTCTAATGGTGCATATCGAACAGTAAAAGTAGAAGCTTCTCCAGGTGGTACGCTACCAGTCTGTGGTAATATTTCAAACGGACAACCCGGTTCGATTGGCTGCACATTAGTGGGTGTGCTAGCACCACCACGTGATCTTGGTCGTGTAGGCGAACCACCGTTGTTGACGGTTAAAAGACGACGGGATGTGCTTTCCATTGTCCAATCGTAATCAAATGTAACAGCAGATGTGTTAGTCACATTAAATCGATAGACACGTGTTTGAAACATCATTGTTGGACGAAACGACAACGTGGATTGGTCACATTCGTACTGAACTTTGTCTGCACGTGCTGTCACTTTCAGTTTAATCACATTTGATTCACCATCGGCTTCATTTGTTGGTTCTTCTTCTGTTACTTCTACTCGTTTTTTAATGGGTGAACTACCTTCTTCACCACCTTCGACCTCTTCGTATGTGACTGTCTTCATTGCATCGTTCCAGACTGGTGGTACAACTAAAGACGCTTCGTATGCTGTTCTCTCTTCTTCTTCCATGGCACGAATCTCTTCTTCTTCTTTTTTCTCTACATTCATGTAAGGATATGTAATTCTTTGCATAATAACGTCGGTCTCTGTTGATTTATGTTCCACAGCTTCTTCCCAAGCTTGTGCTGGATCAGTTTTTTCCTCGTCTTCACCGGTTGGTTCAGCATCTTCCTCTGCTGTTTTGAATATAGCAGGACGAAAGGTTGCTACAATGTCCACATTGCCACGTGCTTGGATATGTCCAACGGAAGGTGAGAATTCAAAGTCATCAAGGACTGGCATAGTAAATTTAACAGGCGCATCGCATGTATTGTCCAAGGAAAAAGATATAACTTTTGATGTTACACCTCCACTTACAATTGGAAGTTCACCGAAATCAATTTCATCACTTTTTCCACCTGGCAAATTTTCAAATGCAATGTCATCTGCATATGCTTCACCACGCAGTGTAATTCGTGTCGTTCCGTATTCATTCTGTGCTGTATTAATTTTCAATTCACCTGTCCATGGTTCATTGTCTTCGGTCATTGAAGTAGGATTAAAAGTTACCATTAAACGTTCCGATGCTTTTGGTAATAAATTAATTGTTCTTCCCTTTCCTTCCATGGAAAACACAGGGTGTGATTCCATAGTAAAATAAATAGAGACTGGGACAGTGCCACCATTTCTAAGAACGATGGGTGATTGGTTTTTCTTGCCGACACGTGTTCTTGGGAAATCTACTAGAAGTGAACCATCGACATGAACAAGTGTAGGTTGTTCAACAGTAACACAAGGTAACGTACCTTCCCCTGTCAACTCAAAAGACAATTGATTTGTTGTTGGATCGGTTGCATCTTCTACTGTAGCCTTGAAACGGGCATTGTACATTCGCATTTCTACTGGTTTGAAATATACAGTTACATACCTATGTTCATGGGGTGGAAGTTCAAGGGATGAAGGTTGAACTTGATACGCAGCATCAGTGGTAGATTCGGCATCAACGCCACGCATTGTGACATCGAAATTAACCAAAGCTTTAATTTTATTTGGATTAGTAATTTTAAATCGTTCTGCAACCCCAAGTTTGCCAGCCTGCGATGGAACAACTGCACCAAAAGAAAAGGTACCTTGCTGTTCCGCATACATTGAGGTTCTGACATTATCTTCGTACTCTTCAGTACCAACTCCAACAGGTTGAAGATTAGCAACGACAGCTTGTTCTTCAAAAATAGATTCAAAGGAACGTGTTTCAATACCAGGAATGACTGATTCACCAACAATTTCAAAAGATTTTCCAGTGGCATTGCTGCTGCTTCTTCCACTGACATCCACTCTAATTGGTGCACGAAACAATTCACTGCCCTCTGCATTGAATTGAAGAGTCATGGTAGCTGTAGCACCGGGTGCAACCATACCAGCAACACCTGTCATAGTAAAAGCACCGGTCTCTACAGTTTTTTCAGAATCGATAGTTTCTGGATCCATTAAATTAGCATCCCATGCTTTCTTGTCTGCTGAACGCTTATCTTCTAATTCTTTCACGGCTTCTTCTCCAGCTGCTTTGGCTTCTTCGTTTTCAGTCGCAATTCGTTCTGCGTCTTGAACAATGTCTACAACATTGTATGCAAATTCAAATTCACCGTCGTTTCTTAATTCAATAGTTCTTTCCATTGTTTGTCCGTATTTGACAGCACCAAAATTAATACCACGTAAAGGTTGAAGACGGAATGTTGAAAAGGTTGAACGAACACCAACAGTCAAATCAAACGATTCAAACAATTCATCGGTTTTAGGTTCATAAATTTCACAACGAATGTCTTTGTTGTTACGCAAAGATACTTCCGAAGAAGATAAAAAGGTTACTTTAATTTCTGTACCTTCAGCACCTGCTGCAAGTAAACCTTCCATTGGTTCGACTGTAAATAATTTAGAAGTTGCTTTCCTTCGAACGGCAAATTGAAAACGAATGTCATAGTCACCACTGTTATTCAATGTAAATGTCTTTTCTGCACTTTCAAACACACGAAGTGCACCGAAATCCATTTCACCATTTTTATGTTCAAAATCACCTTCTTCTCCTTCTTCTTCTCCAGCAGCTGCATCTGCGTCTGCCTCTTCTGTTTTTTTATCATTTTTACCATTCTTATTTTGCAAAGCTTTTTTGGCTAAAAGTGCAGGTCTCTCACTACCAAATTGTGGAACAACGTAATTAATATTGTACGCTTCTGCATTGACTGTGACCGATAACACTTGGACTCTACCAGTGTCTTCAGGTTCTGGTACATCTTCAGTTGGAAGTGCAGTCAAACCGCCTTCTACATCAGAAAATTCAATAGTGATACCTTCTTGAAATTTCATTGCTTCAATGGCTTCAAAATTGACAGTCACATAGGCAGATCCACCGGGTTGAAGAATACCTTCCAAAGGACCAACATCAAATTCTGTGCGATCACGAAGATTTTCTGACAATTTTAATCTCCAAGCAACTGGTATAGCACATGTATTGTTGACACTAAATTCTCTTGACTCTCGGTTTTTCAATAACAAACGATCAAAATCAATGACAGCACCTTGATCTTCTTCTTCTGCAGGTACTTCTTCTCCTTCGGCAGGAATAATTTTCTCTTTTTTTTCTTCCCATGGTCCATGTAATTCTACGGTTGGAAGAACACCCATGCACGAAAGTGGAATTTGATATACTTCAGGGTTGTCACGAATTGAACATATCAATGTATCTGTATGAATTTCAGCAGATTGTGGAAATGCCCACACCGAAACAACTTTAGTTTCACCTGGTTCCAAATACAATTCTTTTGGATAAAGAACAAATGGATAAGGGTCATCTTCGGATGCTGTTGAACTATCAAAATCACGGAACGCAAGATTTACTCTGGTATCAAACAAACCATTGTTACTGATTTGTAAGACATCAGCATTATCCATCGATGAACATAAAGTTGATAAATTAGGAGGTACAATATAACCATCGTCACCTTCTGCCAAATCTTTAGGTTTCTCTGGTGGTGTTTCACCTGCTTCGTCAGCAGCTTGAACAGCTGCATTCCATTCTTCTTCACGTTTATCTTTGGCTTCGTTGTAATTTTCTACGTTTGTTTTCATTTCATTGAAAGAATCTTTTGGTTTATTGACACGCAAAGGACCAAATTCATATGAATTTCTTGAAAGAACATATTTTTTATGAACTTTTTCTTGAGGTGGTCTACCTTTTGCTCTTCGCATAAAAATATTTCTTGTATCGGTATTCATATGCGGGACATCACATTTGGCTGTACATGGCAAAGTAAATGATTTATCTGACCCAACAACTTCAAATTCCAACACATTACTGAATTCACCCGTCATTTTTGAAATGAAATCAACAGAAACTGGCAATCTTGATTTGGCTGGAATAACCCATCGTGTAGCACGTTCCATTGTACGAAAAGCATCAAGTTTTTCTTGATAAGACACACGATCTTCTTCACTTAATCCAGCTACATCGTCTTCGTCTAAGACTTCAAATGCTTCTTCTTCAGGACTTTCTATCGATGATTCTTCTGATACACCTTCTCCTTCTTCTCCTTCGTCATCACCGTCTCCACTGTTTTCTCCTTCACCTTCTTCAATTTCTTCATCAACCTCAACTGGCATTTTATTTGGTCTACCCATAGTCACAATTGAAAAGTTTTGAATTGGTCGTCGTTCTCTTCTTTTATTAGGTTGGTGAAGAACCATGTATAATTCATCTTCTGGAATAGGAAGACCTTCATCTTTGGATAATTCCAATGGAAGAATTGGTTTGACAACTTCTTCAAATTGTTGTTCAAGATCATTTGAATTAGCTGGAAGTTCTACTGTAAGAACATTGGATGCAACAATTGATTCTTCTTCACTTTCAACCACTTCTTCTTCACCATCGTCACCACCGGTTGGTGGTTCTACTTCAGTAGGCACTTGTGCATCTTCTTCCACAACTTGTTCGTCTTCCACAACTTGTTCGTCTTCCTCAGATGAAGGATTCATTTCAGTTTCCAAAGCATCGGATGCCTCAGTAAATTGTGTATATTTGGCAACTATTGCTGGAGTCAAATCTACTTCTTCTGCAGCGTCAACAGCTTCGCCGTTGCCTTCTTCTTCTTCCTCTTCATTTGTCTCAACAACAAAAGATGCTTTTAATGCATCTAAAGTTGTCTGTTTGGTATCCAAATCTTCTACCATGGCAACGACATCTGCAACTTTCTTTTGTTTTTTGTATTCTGCAGTTTCCTCTTCGTTCATTGCTATCATTTCTGCTTCTGTTTTCTCTAAAAAGGCATCTCCTTCAAAATCAGCTTCTAATTGAGCGGCTTCTTCATCTGTTAATGTAGATTTAGCTTCGTTTACTTTGACCAACAATGCTTCAACTTCTGTTGTCAATATGTCTTTTGTTCCATTGACATGTTCAACATACCCATCTTCGCCACCTTCCATGTTGGTTCTTAAAATACGAAGAAGTCCACTTCCTACTGGTAATGTCATAGCTAAATCAAATACATTGGCTTCGCCCACTTTACGTTGTTCCATTGCACCGTCAAAGATTTCTTGTGGATCTCCTTCGCCTTTCTTTGCTTTTCCCCCTGCTGCTTCTTGAAGAACGAGCAAAGAGGGACTGAGTGTGGCGTCGATCTCTTCGTCGTCCAAAGCACCGTACATGGATGTAGGTGGTGTTGTAGTACCGTCCTCTTCTACATCGCCTTCTACATCGCCTTCTGTAACTGTAACATCGGACATCGCTATTGAGGTGGGTCCAAATGCAACTTTGAGTGCTTTGGCCATTGATGTTGCATTTTTGACATATTTAGAATCAAGACAACCAGTAAGAACAACACCTTCACTGCAATCTAATCTTCCAATTCGTTCTCTTATAATAGCAACGAGAAGACGAAGTGGAAGTGGTGTTGGTCCACCCGTATCTGCAGGTTCTTCTTCTCCTTCTTCTACTACTGCATCTACTGCACGCATACCACATCGATCACGTGCTAAGACACCTGCTTGTGTAGGTTTTGACATAGCATTTTCAATCACGTCATCCAATGCAAACGATGTTGTGCCATAGTGTTTTCCAATTCTGTTTGATACATCTAAATGTCCAGAAAGTGTCGGACCAAGAACAACAACATCAAGTGCAAGACCACGTTCACGTTTCGTAGATGCTGTTTCAGTTTCTACAATATCACCAACTTGTCCTTCTTCATCCGTCGATGCCAAATCTTCATCTTGACCGATGGTTGGTTCTTCTTCTTCAAAGTCTTCCTCGGCAGCTTCTGCAATTGATTTGCGTGTATTCCATGCAGCCATTGCTTCTTCTCGTTCTTTTCTTTTCGTCCTCCTGGCTTCCTTTCTTTTCTTTCGTGCAAATGCTTCAGTGATCGTTTCTGGAAGACCTTGACCCGGTTCGCGTGGTGCTACCAACATACTTTGATGACGACCACGTGGTTGCCACATGCCTGGTTCGGAGACACCACGCAACGTTTCTTCTTCATCGCGATATTGTGTGTCAAAATCCAATGCATAAAATTCAATGTCATGTTCTGTATCATTGACAACATCAACAAGTTGTTTGTTTGGATCATCGAATGGAAGAACAGGATCGTGACGTAGTGTTGGTGGATCAAATCTAATTTTTAATGCAGTTCCTTTACCAGCAACATCAACTGTTCTGAGTTTAGGATTAGATTGACATTTGATTGAAAGTCTTGCAGAAAAGTCACGCTCAGCTGTTGGTGAAAACAGAACAGCGATATTGCAGGCTTGTCTTGGAGGAAGTACACCTTGTGAAGGTTCTAATACATAAAATGCATCGTCTTTTCCTTTGGATCCTGTAGCAGGTTTAACTCTGGACCATGTTGTAGGAACTGGTGCAAGATTTTTTAATTGGATGTATTTCACTTTTTGACGGCCACATACAACCTCTGAAAAATCAACACCACCAGATGGACTAAATTGCCCACGTGGTTGAATGGAAATGTCGGGAATACATACATTGGCAATAAGAATAAGCATGGATGCTGGTCCATCTTGAAGAAAAATTGGAATTTCAATTCTTAATTTACCAAGACGATTTCTTCTTGATTGCATAACAATTTTAAATGTCATTGATTCTTGTTCGGGTAAATTCTTGACGGATGGTGGGTCAACCGAAAACCCGTTTGCTGCTGCACCTGCAGTATCAAGCGTAAATGATACAGGAAGATGTCCTGTATTAGTCAAACTAAATTTACGTTTCTTTGTTGTTCCTGCAACGACGTTTCCAAAATCACAGACATATGTTGCAAGAACAAAATCGGGTGCTAAAGCAGAACGTACAGTCAACGATCCTTTATCGGCTACTTCAATAGCCCGTGCAGATTGCAGAGCAACGGGAGATGGCATGGATGTCATGCCAAGATCCAATTTTGGTACATTTGTTGGTGCTGGTGGTGCATCGCCTTCGTCTGCACCGATGAGATTTTCCATATCTTTTGCTGCTGCAACCGCAATGGCATCCGCATGCTCATTCATTTTACCAAGAATGTGACGCATAAATATAATGCGATTTGCTTCTGTGACATTCGCCAATTCATCTGGTGCCGTTTTTGGTACTTCTTCTGAAATGCTGTCTTTACGTGTTAGAGATTTCATAGTAGCAGGTGCTGTTCCAGGTGGACGAAGTTTACTAGCTGCGTCCGATGCTGCTTTAGCAGATGCTGCTTTTTTTGCTTCAGCAGCACGTCCACGTCCTGTAGTCATCGCACTTTTATTGGTATTGGATGTTCCTGGACGGCTACCACTTTCACTCATTCCTGGTGGTGGTGGTAATAAATCCGTATTATCAATTTGACCTTCTCTAGCACGTTTTGCTTCATCAAGTGCTGTTAACCAATCTTCGTCATTTGCATCTTTTCTAGGCAACGAAACATGACAAGATGTAAAAATACCATGTCCATAAACTGGAAAGACAACCGGTTCGAAATGTGCAATATCAATCATTAGACGTTCCATAATTCGATCCGGTATACCAGGACGAAATGTAACTGTAATTTTTTGTTTGTCACCAGCATAAATACGACCAGCCGATGGTTGAACAAGTATGACGTCTGGACGACTTAATTGATCCATTCTAATACGAAAATCATACGGTACCTGTCCTGGATTTAATAAATTAAATTCTTTCACTTCGTCACGTGAATGGTATGGTACTTTACCAAAATCTAAAAATTTACAATCAATGCGATGAATAATAGTAGATGCATCGGCTTGAAGTTTAATAGGATATTCTGGACCACCATTTACAACAGCAACCGCCGTTGTTGAAAATTCACGATTCGAATGAGCATAAAATGCAAATTCAACAACTTCGCTTTCACCGGGACGAAGCAAGGATCGTATGGGTAAAATATCAAAGACTTGATTGATCGGAATGTTGGGTAAAGGTACTTTTGTTCTTCTTTTGACACCAAATTTCCCTTTGCCTTTCTTTGGACTTTTTTGATTACCATCTGTTGGTGGTGGTGGTGATTCAAAAACCCATTGCACATCTGCGTCAATTTTAGAGGTATTCGTTGCACGTACACTGACAGTTTTAGTAGTATCGTTCAATACAGTACCAAAATCAACTGTTGTGTAATCAAACAAAACATTTGGAAAATTAATGTCTCCTTTCAATTGTATCACATCTTTTTGTGGATGATTGCGATACGTTGCAACTAATGTAGCTTCTGCAAGGTGTGAAATACGATCGTCACGATAGCCTGGATTAAAGGTCACTTCCACGGATTTCATTTCGTTTGGTTGCAATACAAATTCATGTGTATCAATACTGAATGGTAAAGAAGTCTTCAAACCATAGGTCAATGGCAATTCAGTGATGTTTTTCATTGTTAACTTTTGTACAAATTGTGTCAAGGGTACACCTTCTTCCCATGTATAGACGTAATTTAATGATTCAGAAGATAATTCCAATTGCGGACGAATAAACGTAGCGTTCGAAGTACATTCTAATGCTTTTTTAAAATTCTTTTCTTTAAACAATTTTGTTTCACAGACTAATTTCTCTGCAAATGTGTCACATTCCGATGCAGAACGGCCATATACACTAAACCAACAGGCTGTGCCGGGTTTTAATTCTACTTCTTCAGGTTCAACCGAAAAGATTGCAGTTCTTGGTTCTGGTTCCGCAGGTGGTTTTTTACCTTTGCCTTTCTTTTTACTTTTTTTATCACCATCGTCACCATCTTTTTTGTTGCCGGCCAATTTAATTTCTTTCATTTGATGGACCCAATCGCGATGAGCTTCTTCGTCTTGCTCTATTTTGGTTTGATTGATCCATTGCAACGATTGTACTCTTCTACCACGATTTTGAATTAAATAACGTCTTTCACATTGAGAAGCTGTAAATTGATGTCCGAATTGAATATCGGAGACGTCTTCTTGACAAAACAATGTGGTACCAGTACCACGTGCTACTAAGGGAAACGAGAGAGAGGCACCTTCGTGTACTAAAATATTTAATTGCTCTTTGTGCACAATAGTGTCATCTAAATGTGCTGTTAAAGTCAATGTAATGGATTCACTGGGTGCTAACATGCCACTGTTTGTATCTACACGAAAGACTGATTTAGGATTTTTAAAATAACAACGAAAAGGTGCTGGTATTAATGAATCGTTGGTTAATGTCAACGTACGCACGGTGTCTTGCAAGCAAGTAGTAGGACCCCAATCAATGCCTTGTTCGACAGTTGGTTCTAGAACCATGTTGGGTCCAATGCATTGCGAACACAATGCACACGACAATGCAGGACGTTCACTACCAGATACTCGTACCATCATCGGTAAATTAATTTTACCTAATTTTTCACAAGTCAATGTAATAGGTATTGAAATGGAACCACGTGCATCAATGGTACCTTTGCTGCCCACGTCGGTCGAAAAAGTACCGACTAAGGTAGAATGTTCAGCTTGAGGTTGAATTTCAAATCTTGCACGTTGATCACTGTCATTTTTTAAGACAATTTCACGTGTATACGGGTAACGTAAGAAACAGGCACCGTAATCGATTTCTTCCAATGCTAAACTTACTTCTGGCAAACGACATTCACCACTGATTGGTATGGACAACAGACCCTCGCCGACAGATTCAACATCGACTGTTAAATACATTTCATAGGTACGTACATGTGTTGAGATGAAATCAACAGATATTTCTACTCTACCATCGGGTTCAATTGTACCCGTTTCTGGTGAAATATCAAATTCTTTGTCTAAAAATTTACCGTCTTGCGGTACACGTAAAGTAAAAGTCATTGGTATTTCACTTGTATTAAACAAAGAGACAACTTTGTTGTTGAGAAATTCGTACGAGACTATACCAAAATCTAGTTCATCCACATCAAAATGAAACGTTGGACCAACAACATGACCTTTGAAATGTGCTGATAATGGACGTGATGTACCACGTAAATGAAAATGAAAATGTTCGCTGAATTCACCTAGTATTTCACTACAAAATCTGACTTCAATTTCTTGTGAATCACCAACAGCAAGAGATCCTTGACTGGGTGTAAAAATAAATTTGGGACCAAACGGTGTTTCAGACGGTCTTAATTCATAATCGGCTACAATGTCACCATGATTTTCCAAGGTCAATGTATATGTATGTTCTGAATTAACAAATACATCACCAATATCTAATACGTCGTAACTAAAAGCAGCTTGTGGCCCAATACCAGTGGCTTGCATTTTTAAAGGCAATCTTGTTTCACGTCCAACAACTTCAAGAAAACCTAAACAAGCGTAATCTGCCGCAGATTCAGGACTGAAAGAGATCGTAAATTCAAATTCACTGTTGGCCCACACTTCTCCAGAGGCAGGTTCAATACGAAAAGATTCATCTGCAAAATGCAATTGATCTTCTTCTACTGCACGACGTAAATGTTTATATTTACGACTCAACGCAGCAAGTTCACGACGTTTGTTTAAAGGCATACCTTGGGTATCTTCGCCGTCGTCGCTGGAGTCACCGTCGTCTTCCTCTTCGTCGTTCTCTTCGGGACCACGTGCACTGGACATTGCTTTGCCATCTCCTTCTTCTTCTTCGTCAAATACTTGCAATTCTAAATTTTGACGTTCCATCGCTTCCATACGATTAATTTCTTGGTGAAGACGATTACGTTCTGCACTTTCTTCCGCAGGTGTACCAAATGCTTTCCATGAAAATTTCACTGGGATGTCACTTCGATTGTATATTTTGACGGTTTTTTGAGAGGTTAGTGATATGTATGCTGGATCTAAATCTAATATTTGTGATGATAAATGTACGTTGACATTTTGTGCTTGTCCGTCTAAACGAACGTAAGCGACTTGTCCACTTTCATATTCTAATGTTAATTCACCGGTATATTCACGTGCTTCCGGCGGAGTAAACAAAACACTGACTTGCACACTGCTGTCTGGACCTGCATATCCGTGACGCGGGTACACTCCAAAAGGTTCCGTTGCACTGAGTGTAAATTTAGTTGGTTTTTCACCAACATTTCGGACTAAAAATGTATGTGTCGCTTCGTGTTTAACAGGAGAAATACCAAGACTCAAAGAATCTGGAAAATCTAAACAGGCACGTGTGCCAGATGCACGTACCGGTAAAATGAATTTCTCACGTTCCGTCACACACACCAATGAATACTCGTAATCTTTTTTCTCTCGAGGCAAAAATGTACAAAGGTAACAGACTTCCATACCGGCCGCTACTTTGCCGTCTTTTGGATTCGCTAAATTAGGATCGTCAAACACAGGTGACACGGTAAAATGAGGTGTATCAGGTGGCAGTATTTTAATACGTCGTGCAAAAGCATCGTTGTTACGAAAATAAAGTCGTTGTGTGTAGGTACCAAAGGCTTCAAATTGTGAAAACTCGAGTTGATGGGGATAAGGTTGAAACAACGGTTCGTCAATAGCGACGTCGCAACGCGTTTGTGTTGAATAATCTTCAATATTAAGAAATTCAATGATACGAGGTGGGGTCGGTCGCACAAGAGCGGCTTGGTGCGATGGGTCTTGCGCCGCACGAAACTGATCCATTAACATGGATGGTGTTGTTTTGAGGGATGCTGAAGAAGAGTTTCCATCATTGTTGCTGTTCGAGTGACCCGGCGTTACTTTACGATACCTTGGATATTTTAAATGTGCAGAGATCTTTTTGGTACCAGACTTTTTCGAGGTTGTTTTGGAATCGCTCATTGGTGGCTGGGATCTGATTCTTTAAACCACGGTGGTGGTGGTTGTTGTCGGTACTATTTTTGTATTTACCGTTGCTTGTTTAACTGCTTGTGACAAAGGGAAGGCCAAAAAGTGGGTAGGTTTCAAGACAGTTCGCCAAAATTAATCCAACAAAGAATATCAATGTTGCAACATCCTTGAACGTCCAACTTTCTTCTAAAAAAATGTCAGCATCAACAAATTGTTATTGGTCTATGTATTTTCCGCCTCCTTCAACAATTTCGACAGGTTTATATCTGCTCACCAACCTTTTCCTTTTGACATATCGTGCCACACGCAATTCAATCACATACATCGCTGAAGGCAACATTCACGTTGTATTTCAACTCAATGACAAAGACGTTTTGCGTATATCAAAACAATCACAATCTGATGCAATCACAACTACTAGAACTACT
>MDTF01013469.1_pt1 | contig 16261 bp, 23 predicted proteins | sample 811191 | NCBI WGS metagenome assembly MDTF01 (sample SAMN05326649, study PRJNA326480) | marine metagenome | isolation source: seawater | place: Southern Ocean | collected 2011 | reverse complement strand
TCATAAAGTTTATCCATGTTTTGATGGAGCGGGCAAAGGGATTCGAACCCTCGACCTTCTCGTTGGCAACGAGACGCTCTACCACTGAGCTATGCCCGCAATTTAGAACACTATAGTACATTAATTTAAAGTAGGTCAACATTTATAAATTCGACAAGATTGTCACTAGGGTAAAATCAATTTTTCTAATATAGTTAATTTATAATGAAATTAAAATTACCTAATACGATCCCAATTTTTCCATTAAGTGGAATTATTTTCTTTCCAAAAACAAACTTACCATTGAATATATTTGAGCCAAGATATTTAGCTTTGGTAAATGATTGTATTAAATCAGATAAATATATGGGCATGATTCAATCTAAAAAGAATACATCTGATGTTTATACAGTTGGTTGTCTAGGCAAAATTACAGAAAGTAAAATAACAAAAGATGGAAGAATGATTGTAAATTTAACTGGTATAAGCAGATTCACAATTAAGACGGAAATTAATAATAATAAACCCTACAGAGAATTTAAAATTACTTATGATAAATTTTTAGATGACTTAGAGACCGAAAAAAATAAAACTAAAGTTGCCGAAAAAATTAAAGATTTATATGAAAAAACAAAAATTTTTTTTAATAAAAATGGATTGATGCTCAACTGGAATGAGTTTGAAAAACTAGATCAAAATCAAAAAATTAATACTTTAGCAATGATTGCACCGATTTCTAATGAAGAAAAACAAACAGTATTAGAATCAGTACATATTGAGTCTAAAACAAAAGTTTTATCTGAAATAATAGAATTTTATTTACACGGAAATTCAATTAGTGAATTAACTTTACAATAATTATTGCGCAATACCTTTGTCAGATATCGACTGACTTATCTTTTTAATAAATTTAAAATTACTAATATTATTAAGTATTACTCTTTTTGTGGAGGAAAAATATTTATTATCTTTAAAAAATAAATTTGTTAAGTTAATACCTAGTCCTAGAATATTATTTTCAGGTTTTCTAGCATCATAGAAATTTTTAAGTAAGAAACTATTTTTAATTAATAACCCTAACTTTAACGTGCTAGTCATTAGTTCACTTAATTTTTTTATATCCCTTAAAATTAAATTAAATCCTTGCCCAGCCATTGGGTGAATTGAGTGCAAACCATCTCCAAGAATTAATATATTTTTTTTAAAATATTTAGTCTTTAAATTCAGATAAATTGGGTACGATTGAATATCAGTCATTTTTTTTATGCTAATTTTATTTACTAATGTACAAATTTTTTTGATTAAAATTTTTTTTAATTTTTTTTTATTTTTTATAAAGAAAGAACTATCTACACTCCAAACAACTGAAAACATTTTTTTCTTAAATGGTAAAATAGCAAGTGGTCCTTCTTTTAAAAAGAACTGACTTGCATTTTCAATTTTAGAGTTATGCTCAATTATTGTTGTCATGGCTAATTCGTGATAATTTTTTTTGATAGATTTTCCTTGCTCAATTTTACTGTACAAACTTGAGTTGCTTCCGATACACAGAATTATCAATTCATAAAAAATTTTTTTTTGATTTACGATTACAAATCCTTGATCATAATCAACATTTTTAATATTTTTTTTGATTATGTTAATACTTTTACTTTTTAATGTTATTTTATTTAAAGCTTTTTTTAAGTCTTTATTCTGGAAGACATACATAAAATTTTTATTTTTTTCATCAAAATTTAAGAAATTTTTTATAATATTTTTATCTTCAAAAAATAAATTTACTTGTTTGGATGGCCACATAAAATTTTGATTTCCGAGATTTAACTTTTTTTTAATGAATTTATAATTACTTTCTGAAATAGCAGTTGTTCTATTATCTTTTTTTGTTTTTTTATTTTTATTTTCGTTTGAGTATAGATCTATCTCTATATTTTCTTTGCTTAGAATTATAGCTGCTGTTAAACCTGCTAAACCGTCACCGATAATACAAATTTTTTGTTTACTCATAATTTAAAAAATTTTATCAGTTAAATAAAAATGATACAAAGTAAATTAAGCGATTCGTTAATTGTACAATGATTTATAAAAATATTACTGAATTTTTAAAAAAGCGAGCTATTGAATTAGTAGGCTTAATAATAATTTCTACATCTTTTTTATTAGCACTTTCTTTTTTGTCTTATTCACCAAATGATCCAACATTTGTGTATGGAACAACAGATATATTTATAAACAATATATTGGGTATCTATGGAAGTTTAGTCGCTGACTTCTTGTTGCAAAGTTTTGGCCTGACGTCCTTTTTAATTTTAATCACAATTGTTTCCTGGGGTTTTTCCTTAATTTTTAAAAAAAAAAATAAAACAAATGTTATCTAAAATATTCTACTTAACATTATATGTCATATTTACCTGTAATTTTATTTACCTAACTGCAAATAATTCTTTTTGGTTGATTGATAGTGGAAATTCTGGATTTACCGGTCAGTTATTAAATAATTGGCTGGCAAATATTTTTCCTTTTGTTGATCATGAATATAGTATTTTTGTTCTACTTCTTTTAAGCGCTATATTTTTTTTCTTAGCTTCAAGTATTGATTTTAAAAAAATTTTATTAATTTTCAAAAATATTTTTATTTTATTTAATAGAAAAAATAATAATGAAGATTCTTTAGAAAATATTACTGATCAATACGAGGATCCTACAAATCAAGATGAGTTTAAAACAAAATCACAACAAACTTTCCTGTTTGAAAAGAACTCTGATAAAGAGACAGTAAATATTAAACAGGGAGACTTCAAAAACTTTAAACTTCCTTCAGTAGATTTGTTAGAAAGAAATCCATCAAGAATTAATATATCAGATTTAACTAGGAATAGACCTGATGCTGAATTTATTGAAAAAATATTATTAGATTTTGGAATAGACGGAAAAATTACTAAAATTAATAATGGACCTGTTGTTAGTTTATATGAATTTGAACCTGCCCCTGGTGTAAAAGGTTCGAAAATTATTAATTTGTCTGATGATATTGCTAGAAATACTAGTTCTACTTCTGCAAGAGTTTCCACTATACCAGGTAAAAATACAGTTGGGATAGAAATTCCAAATGAAACTCGAGAGAGTGTCTATTTAAGAGAAATAGTTGCAAGCGAAAGATTTCAGAAAAAAGAAATTAATTTACCAATAGCACTAGGTAAAAGCATTTCTGGCATGCCAGTTGTAGGTGATTTAACTACAATGCCACATTTATTAATAGCTGGAACAACAGGCTCTGGTAAATCAGTTTGTATTAATACAATCATTGTCTCACTTCTCTATAGATTAACACCTGATCTATGTAAGTTTATTTTGATCGATCCCAAAATGTTAGAATTATCTGCTTACGAGGGTATTCCTCATTTGCTATGTCCAGTTATTACTGACTCAAAAAAAGCAGCATCGGCTCTTGGTTGGACGGTTAGAGAAATGAATAATAGATATAAATTAATGAGTAAAGTTGGTGTTAGAAATATCGATGGATACAATGCAAAACACAAACTCAAAATGCCGTATATTGTTGTTGTGGTAGATGAAATGTCTGACCTAATGCTCGTTGCCGGGAAAGAAATAGAAAACTATATTCAAAAACTTTCACAAATGGCAAGAGCAGCAGGAATTCATATAATAATGGCCACACAAAGACCAAGCGTTGACGTAATTACTGGGACAATTAAAGCTAACTTCCCTACAAGAATATCTTTCAGAGTTAGCTCAAAGATTGACAGTAGAACAATTTTAGGAGAACAGGGTTCGGAACAACTATTAGGTAATGGTGATATGCTTTTTATGTCTTCGGCTAATAGAATTGTAAGAATTCATGGACCATATGTATCTGAAAAAGAAATAGAAAAAATTACAAATATTTTAAGAGCACAAGGTAGTCCAGATTATATAGATGAAATAACAATAAATGAAAAAAGTGAAAATGGAGAAATTATTTCAGATAATGAAACGGACGAATTATATAGTCAAGCCTTAGAAATTATAAAATCAGAAGGTAAAGCCTCGACAAGTTTTTTGCAAAGAAAATTACAAATTGGATATAATAGAGCTGCGAGGATTATAGATATGATGGAAGACAGAGGTATTGTAAGCAAAGCAAACCATGTTGGGAAAAGAGAGGTTTTATAAAAATTGTTAAATAAGTTTTTTTTATTTTTGTTAATTTTTTTTAGTTTATTTTTAAACTTACATTCAGATGAAAAACAATCAATTATAAATCTATTAAAAGAAACTAAAAGTTTAAATTTTAATTTTGTACAAAATATTAATGAAAAAGTCGAAAGTGGTACCTGTATTCTTGTTTTTGATAATAAATTAAAGTGTAATTATAGAGATGAAAAAGAAGTTTTAATAAATAATAAAACATTGGTGATTATTAAAAAAAAATATAAAAAAAATTATTTTTATCCTATTTCAAAATCTATATTTACAAAAATTTTGAATAAAGAAAATTTAATAAATTTAATTGAATATTCTAATTTAGAATTAAACGAGAATATTGATTTAATATATTTCGGTAAAGATAATAGAAAAATTACCATTTTTTTTAAAAAAGAAAGTTACGAATTAATTGGTTGGGAAATTGTTGATAGTTTGCAAAATAAAATTTTTTTTTCTTTAGAAATTCAATCTACTAATAATTATTATGATCCTATTATATTTAATACTCCGAAAAGAAATTAAAAAGTAAAATTAATTTCTTCTTCTTTAAAAATATTAAATCCTTTTGATAAATAATTATTTAAAGCATGTTTGTGGTCTAAAGTACAAGTATGTACCCATACTCGATTAACCTTACGGATGAATGCTTTATTGATTATGTATTTCAATAAAAAGGATCCAAGTTTTTTTTCTTGATACTCTTTCAGTATTCCCATTTGGATCAATTCTATTTCATTCTCTGGTACGTGAAATTCTTGTTCATAAAAACCTACTAAATTATTATCTATTTTCATAATGCCTGTTTCAATATTCTTATTGCTAACATATTTAATCCATTCTTTGTCTGACCACATAAGTCTATCACGCCAAAAATGTTCTTTTCCTACTTGACGATAAAAAAATTTATTAACATTAATATCTTTTTCTTTGTCTAGAGAAATTTCAGTATTTGGAGGGAAAATCAGAGATTCATTTCTCTGTTTTTTGATTTCTAAAAAAAATCTTTTTACTTTAGCCATTAGAATATATTAACTAACTATTCTGCCGATTTTTTCACCGGCAAAAATGTGAAAATGGAGATGGGCTACCTCTTGTTCTCCGTTTTGTCCAATATTACTTATTGTTCGATACCCATCTTTAATTTTTAGAATCTTAACTATGTGTGTAATTGATTTATTAAATTCTATAATTTCTTGTTCTGTAGCTTCTTGATGAAAATGATCTAAATCCACATATTCTCCCTTAGGGATGACAAGAACATGTATTTTTTTTTTTGGGTTGATGTCATAAAATGCTAAAACGTATTTATTTTCATAAACTTTTTTACAAGATATTTCTCCTCTTAAAATTTTTGCAAAAATATTATTTTTATTGTATTTCACTCTTATCTATTTTTCTTTTCTTCAAACCCTGATTGATTTTTTCTTTTCTCTAATTCTTTTATAACATCTAAAAATTTAATTCCTCTTGACTCAAGTGCAACTAAAAAGTGATAAATTACATCTGCAGATTCATGAACTATATTGTTGTTGTCTCTTATTGCTTCTGAAAACTCTAGGGCTTCTTCTTTAAATTTAGTTAAACATTCTTCATATCCTTTTGATAATAAAAATGAGGTATAAGATTTTTCTATGTCTTTTTTTTTTTGAGACTCTATAGTTTTAGCTAATTCTAATAAGAAATTACTCATTATTTAATTCTAACTTGAACATCTTTAGATGCCAAATATTCTTTTGCCTGTTGAACTGTATATTCTCCGTAATGAAATATGGATGCAGCTAAAACAGCATTTGCCCCTCCTTCTATTATTCCTTCATATAGATGTTCTAAGTTGCCTACGCCACCTGATGCTATAACTGGAATATTTACTCTACTGGTTATATTCTTTAACAAATCTAAATCATAACCACTTTTGGTGCCATCTTTATCCATTGATGTTAAAAGAATTTCTCCTGCACCATTTTCCTCTGCCTGCATGGCAAAATTAACTGCATCTATCCCAGTTTTATTTCTTCCTCCGTGTGTAAATATTTCCCATTTATCCTCTGCTATTTTTTTTGCATCTACAGCAACAACCATACATTGAGTTCCAAATTTATTTGAAGCTTCCTTGATAAAATTAATATCATTAACAGCCGCCGAGTTTATTGATACTTTATCTGCGCCTGCTAGTAGCAAATCTCTAATATTTTGAATTGACTTTATGCCACCACCAACTGTTAGGGGCACAAAACACTTTTCTGCAGTTTTATTTACTATGTCTATAATAGTATTTCTATTTTCCTGAGTTGCGGTAATATCTAAGAAACAAATTTCATCAGCACCACATTTGTCATAGTACTCCGCTTGTTCGACAGGATCACCGGCATCTTTTAAATCAATAAAGTTTATTCCTTTAACAACTCTACCGTTGTTTACATCTAAACATGGAATAATTCTATTTTTAAGCATTAATTAATTTTATTCAACTCTTCTAATCCTATTTTATTCTCATAGATTGCCTTCCCTATAATTATGCCTTCAATTTTTTTATCATCATTCATAATTTTATTAATATCTTTTATTGAACTAATTCCACCAGATATTATTACTGGTATTTTAAACTTTTCCGCTATTAAATAACTGTCTTCAAAATTAGGACCCATATTAGTCCCATCTCTATCAATATCTGTATAAATTAACCTTGCTATTCCAAAGTCTTTGACTCGATTTAAAAAATCTATAACATTTATTTTTGTTTGTTCTTTCCATCCTGAAGTAGCTATATTATTTTTTCTAGCATCTAACGATAGCGCAATATTGCCAGGATATTTTTTGCAACACTTTTCTAAAAAAAATGGGTTTTTAATCGCAGCTGTTCCTAGTATTATTTTGTCAGATCCTATGTCTATTAATTTTGAAACACTATCTTCATTTCGTATTCCGCCGCCAACCTCAACTTTAAAATTAAATTTTTTAACAATTTTCTTGATTAAACTTAAATTGACTAAACTACCTTCTAGCGCTCCATCTAAATCAATTATATGTATATACTTAAAGCCTGCTTTGCTAAAAATCTCTGCTTGATCCATGGGATTTTCATTATAAATTTTTTCACTTTTAAAATCACCCCTAGTGAGTCTTACACATTTACCATTTTTTAGGTCTATTGCAGGGAATATTTTCATATTTTTAAAAAATTAGAGAGTATTTTAATCCCTGTGTCTTGACTTTTTTCTGGATGAAATTGTGAACCATAAATATTATTAAAACTCACTGCTGCAACTACGTCTTTCCCATAATCTGTTATTAAACAAACTGATTCTTTGTTGGTTGGTAAAAACTCATAACTATGAATAAAATATGCATGTGTTTTATCTTCTACACTTTTAAATACATCAGATGTATTTTTTACACTTAATTCGTTCCAGCCCATATGAGGTATTTTTAATTTGTCTGGCCCAACATTTAACTTAATTACATCACCTGGAATCCAATTTAACCCTGGTGTTTTTTCTCCTTCATACCCGGTAGTGGCAAATAACTGCATCCCTGCACAAATACCATAGATTGGTTTTTTTTTATTTAATACACTTTCGTTTAGTTCTTCGTTTAAACCACTAATATTTTTTATTCCTTCGTAACAAGCTTTGAAGGAACCTTGTCCTGGTAAAACTAATTTATCAGCTTTTTTAATATCATTTATATCTGAACTAATTTTTATTGAATAATTAAGATTGGACTCTATGTTGGCTTTTTCTATTGATTTAGCAACTGACCTTAAATTGCCAACGCCGTAATCAATAACTGTAAGTAACATTTTTTTTAAAGTTTACCTTTTGTTGAGGGAATAGATGATTTAATTTTTTTATCTATTTCAAAAGCGTCTTTCAGTGATCTAGCAAGACCTTTAAAACAAGATTCAATTTTGTGATGACTATTTTCACCATACACGTTTTCGATATGTAATGTAATTCCTGCAGATTGTGAAAAAGCTTGAAACCATTCCTTAAATAACTCTGTATCCATTTCACCTAATTTTTCTACCTTTAAGTTAACCTTCCAAATTAAATAAGGTCTATTAGAAACATCTATTGCAACACGTGTTAATGTTTCATCCATTGGTATCAGTGCATGAGCATACCTTTTTATCCCCATACGATTCCCAGCTGCTTTACTTATAGCTTCACCGATGGCTATGCCTGTATCCTCGGTAGTGTGATGTAAATCAATGTGTGTGTCACCTTTGGCCTTTACAGAAATATCCATTAAAGAATGTTTAGATAGTTGCTCTAGCATATGGTTTAAAAAACCAATTCCAGTATCAATTTTATATTTACCTTTACCATCAATGTTTACTTCAACAACAATACTTGTTTCTTTGGTCTTTCTTGAAATTTTTGCTTTTCTATTCATAAGTAAATAGTGAATTTATTCAATGATATATAGAGAAATTAGAATTTTATCAATAAACACGAGTTGTCTATTGAAGATATAAAATTAATAGCCACATACACTGTATGAATACCAACGAAAAATGGCATGGAACTACAATTGTTCTGTTGAGAAAAAATAACGAAACCGTAGTTGCTGGAGATGGTCAAGTTAGTCTTGGTAACACTGTTTTAAAAAGCAATGCTAAAAAAGTTAGAAAAATCGATAAACGAGGAGTGATAGCAGGTTTTGCAGGATCTACCTCGGATGCATTGACTTTATTTGAGAGACTAGAAGCTAAACTTGAAAAGCATGCTGGAAATCTTCCAAGAGCAGCTGTGGAACTTGCAAAAGATTGGAGAACAGATAAATATTTAAGAAGACTCGAAGCCCTTATGGCTGTTGCTGATAAAGAAAACAGTTTTATTATCTCTGGTACTGGTGATGTTTTAGAGCCAGAAGATAATATTATCGCAATAGGTTCTGGCGGCAACTACGCTTTAGCTGCAGCAAAAGTTTTAATTAAAAATGATCTTTCCGCAGAAGAGGTGGCACGACAAGCTATAAAAATTGCTTCGGAAATTTGTGTTTTTACAAATAATAATATTACAATAGAAAAAGTTTAAAGATGACAGACACAACTAAAGTTACAAATCTCAATTTAGTTAAAGAAACTAAAACAAAGGAAAGCTCTACTGTAAGTGCTTTATCACCAAGAGAAATTGTTTCTGAACTTGATCGGTATGTCATTGGTCAAACAAATGCAAAAAAAGCTGTTGCTGTCGCTTTACGGAATAGATGGAGAAGACAAGCACTGGATGAACAGATGCGTGAGGAGGTTTTGCCAAAAAATATTTTAATGATCGGGCCAACAGGAGTTGGAAAAACAGAAATCTCTAGAAGATTGTCAAAATTAGCTGAGGCTCCTTTTATTAAAGTAGAGGCAACAAGATTTACGGAAGTTGGCTATGTTGGAAGAGATGTTGAACAAATCATTAGAGACTTAATTGAAATAGCTATAGCTCTAGAAAAAGAAAAGAAAAGAAAAGAAGTTCATGTTAAAGCTCAGCTATTGGCAGAAGAAAAAGTTTTAGATGCTCTTGTAGGAAACAAAGCAAGCATAGCTACCAAAGAAAGTTTCAGAAAAAGACTTAGAAGTGGAGATTTAGATAACAACGAAATAGAAATAGAGGTGAGCGAAAATACATCTAATATACAAGGTTTTGAAATTCCAGGTATGTCTGGTGCAAATATTGGAATGATTAATGTTTCTGAAATGCTTGGAAAATCAATGGGTCAAAAAGCTAAGAAAAAGAAAATGAATGTTAAAGAGTCTCACGATATTTTGATAGCACAAGAATCGGATAAATTGATTGAACAAGATAAAATTATAAGTGCAGCAAAAAAAGCAACAGAAGATAATGGCATTGTTTTTTTAGATGAAATAGACAAAATTTCGGCTCGTGGCGATCGTACCGGTGGTGACGTATCTAGAGAGGGTGTTCAAAGAGATCTACTGCCTTTAATCGAGGGCACAACAGTTAACACAAAACATGGACCTATTAAAACAGATCATATTTTATTCATTGCATCAGGAGCTTTTCAACTTGCAAAACCCTCGGACTTGCTTCCTGAACTTCAAGGACGTCTTCCTATAAGGGTTGAGTTGAATGCTTTGACAGAAGGAGATTTAAAAAGAATTCTAAAAGAACCAGACAATAGTTTAATCAAACAATACGTAGCATTACTAAAAACAGAAAATGTTCATTTGGAATTTACCGATGATGGCATTGATGTATTGGCAAAAGTATCTGCTGAAGTAAACGCGTCGGTTGAAAATATTGGTGCGAGAAGACTACATACTTTGTTAGAGAAAGTTTTAGATGATATTAGTTTCACAGCTTCTGATCGTTCGGGTGAAAAAATCACTATAGATAAAAAATATATTGAAGAAAATCTTGGTGAGTTAACAAAAGATACTGATTTAAGTAAGTTTATATTATAATTTTTTTAATTTTATAATAATAGCACCGTCGCCGCCATCAATAATTGATGCTTTTTCCATACCGTAAATTTTATCTAACAAATCTTTATTTGAATTTATATATTCTGGAACAGAAAATTTCAATTTGCTCAATTCTTTAGAAACATAAGTATTTTGATCGGTGTTAGAGTGTAAGCCTTTACCTGTGATCAACAAAATTTCACTGAACTGTTTTTCTTGGCAACTTATAATTAATTCCCTAATTTTTTGATTTGCTTCTGTTAAAGTAAAACCATGCAAATCACAGCGAAATCTTTTGGGGGTTTTAGATAATTTTTTTTCTGCTAACTCTTTATCAAAAATATCTTTTGGGTTTTTTGTATATTCTTCCCAAACTGTTTTATCCGAATCAGAAATTTTTTCTTTTTTCTTCACTTACTAATAATTTCAGCCAAGTACCAGTTTGGGTTTTTACTGGAAACACTTTTTGAAAACTTCCAATGATCGATGACTGTTTTGATTTTATCCGGATCACCTTCAATAATTTCGTTATTTTTGTTTCTTTTTACTGAGATAATTTCACAAACAATCTTAGCTGTTGCAAAAAATTCATCTTTTATTTTTTCAAATTTTTCAAATTTAGATTCTTTAATGCCTACAAAAGTTAGTTCTGAATTTATGCCTTCTTTATTTCTCACATCTATTGCTTGTTCAAAATTTTGATAAACTTCTTTTGTTAAAAGTTTTTTTAATTTTTCTTTTTCACTTTTCGCAAATGAGATTAAAATTGTTTCATAAGCAATTTCTGCGCCTTTTAAAAAAATTTCTTTTTCTTCTTTTTCTAAAATATCTTTTAGAATTGGTTTGCTTTTTACCTGTGGTTTAAATTGATCATATTTTTTTTCTTCAAAAATGCCTGTAACTTTACCTTCATGACCTGTTTTTTTGCCCAAAATATTTCTTAGGCGTAAAATGATGAAACCTGCGATCATCGCTAATAAAACTATATCTATAAACCCAAAATTGTTACTCATTATTTGATAAACATACATTAATAATATAATTTTGTAACAAGCAAATGAACTCACTTTTATTATTAATTATCAGTCTGCCTATTATAGAAATTGCTGTCATGATAAACATAGGCCAAGAAATTGGGGCACTTAATACTATTTTGGTAATATTTCTTACTGCAATTATAGGAATTTATTACGCAAGAATTGAAGGTCTGAACACAATTAAATCTGGCATGGTCAACCTATACAAAAATAAAATTCCTTTTTATGAAATAATTTCAGGAGCTTCTATTGCAATAGCTGCCTTCTTATTAATTTTACCAGGATTTATAAGCGATACTGTCGGTTTTCTTCTTCTTCTACCTTTTACAAGAAAGATAATAATTAATTTATGGCTTAAAAATAAATATAAAAACAATTTACAAAATTCTGACGAAATTTTAGATGCTGAGATAATTGAAGAGAAGAAAGAAAAAGATGAACTATAAAATAGTAGCTAAGTATATTAAAGATTTAAACTTTGAGATACCCAATCCTAAAACTTTTTTTTTATTAGAAAAAAATATTTCAAACTATAAAATAAATATTGATATTAAGAGTCATCAATTTAAAGAAAAAATTATAGATGTTCAGACAACTCTTGTTTTAAACCCCGTAAATGAAGAATCTGATAAAATTAACACCAAAATTGTTTTTTCTACGATTATTGAAATAGAAGGAGAGCTAACAGACAAGAAATTATTAGAAGAAATTATTTTAATTAAAGTACCAAATGAAGTTTATCCCGAAATAAGATTATTGTTTATTTTACTCTTTGAGAAATCAGGTTTTAAAAAAATTAATATTGAAGAGAAGATTGATTTTAAAGAACTTTATCTAAAGAGAGTTGTTCAATAATAATTTTTCTTTAATTCTTTTTTCAAAAACTCACTATGTAATTTTAGCTCTTCAGACGTGGGTTTAACTATAATATTACAATGATCTTTTTTAATATTTTTTTTATTTTCTATATTTGTTTCTAGATTTTCATTAGCAAAAATAAGCTTTGGTTCTTTTGCATCTAATAAATTTATATATACTTCTCGTAAAAGTTCACAATCTAGCAAGGCATTATGTTTAGTTCTTCTAGATAAATCTATACTAAACCTTCTACAAAGACCGTCCAATGAATTTGGACTACCCGGAAATTTGCCTCTCGCTATATCAAGACTATCTATAATATTATCTTTTTTAATTTCATTCTTGTTAAACATCTTTAATTGATAGTTTAAAAAGCCTATATCGAACGAAGCGTTATGAATTATAATTTTTTTATTTTCAATAAATTCTAAAAATTCATCAGCGATTTCATTAAATTTTTCTTTATTTTTTAAGAACTCTGTGGAAAACCCGTGAATTTTATAAGCCTCTGCTGGTACCTCTCTTTGAGGGTTAATTAGTTTATGGAAGACTCTTTCTGTGGGTATCAAATCTTTTGTTTCAATGCAGGCAATTTCTACTATACGGTCACCTCTGCTAACTGATAGACCCGTAGTTTCTGTATCTAAAAATATTTCATTCATACTGGCTTATAAAATTTTTAACATTTTTTTTTAAAATTACTAAGGAAAAATTATTATTTATAGTGAAGTCAGAAACTTTTTTTTTATATGCTGGTGATAATTGTCTTTGATTTAGTAAGTTAAAAGTTTTCATATTACCATTTTTTTTAATATATCTTTTTTTTCTAGTTGCTTTATTGGCATGTACAAAAATGACTTTATCAAAAAAAAAATTTAAATTACTTTCTAGCAGCAAAGGTATTTCAAGTACTAAATTTTTGTTCTTTTTCTTTAGAAAAGATTTCATTTCACGTCTAACAATTGGGTGTATCATAGTCTCTAATTTGTAAAGGTTTTTTCTATCCTTTTCTATTAAAAGCTTTATCTGGTTTTTAATATTTTTTTTTTGATTTAAGTTAAATTTTTTAATTAATATTTTAATAAAATTAAAATTTTTGTATAAGTTTAATACAACTTTATCAGCACTAAATAATGGATATTTCTTTCCAGCAATTATCTGAGCAACTGTGCTTTTACCCGATGCAATTGAACCTGTAATGCCAATTATACTCATTTTATTTCTAACATTATTTTTTTTTTTAATTCTTCATTAAATTCTGGATTTATATTGTTCCATAAAAAAAAAGATTTCTGTCCTTGAAAAACTAACATTTCTAATCCATTAAATGTTTTAATACCTCGTTTGTTTAAATGCTTCATCATGGCTGTTTCGACTGGATTATAAACAACATCATAATATATTAAAGTAGATTTAAAATTTTCAAGCACCCCTTCAAATTTATTGCCATTTTTTATGCCTAAACTAGTTGCGTTTATAACAATATCCATTTCTTCTACTTTATTTATAAAATCTTCCCAGAGGATAATTTCGATGAATGGAAATTTTTCTTTTATATTTTCTGTTTTTTTTATTGTTCTATTGCTAATAAATATTTTTTTTATATTTCTCTTAGCTAGAGCGTAAATTATTGATGGTGTAACCCCTCCTGCTCCTAATATGAGTATTTTTTTTTCTTTTAAGTCTTTTCCTAGTTTTTTTAAAAATGCTTCGTCAAATCCATATACATCTGTATTTTCTCCAATTATTTTGTTATTTTCGTTTAAATAAACTGTATTAACAGATTGAGTTTGACTAGCATCATTTATGGTCTTATCTAAAAAAGGTATTACGGCTTGCTTGTATGGTGTGGTAACGTTAATTCCTTGCAATTCTTTTTTTCTAATTTTGTTAATTATGTTTTCTATTTCACTTATTTCTATTTGGATTAAAGAATATTTTGCATAAATATTGTACTTTTTAAACCAAAAATTATGTATTAGTGGAGATATGGAATGTGAAAGAGGATTACCAATAATTCCATATTTTTTTTCTATCATGATATTGTTTTAATATAATCGATAACTTGTTTGATAGGCAAGCCCATGATTGAGTCTCTATCTCCTTGAACAGTTTCAAAAAGATCCATTCCACCTGCTTCTATCTGATAAACTCCATATGCTAATAAGGTTTTAGTTTCGATTTTTTCTAAATAATTGGTTAAATTTTTTTGTGAAAGTTTTTTCATCTTTAATTCTGACTGATCTGTAAAATTCCATATCATTGCACCATTTTTTGAAATACAAACCGACGTTATTAGGAAATGAACAGAGCCACTAAGCTTGGTTAAACTTTCTAAAGCTTCTTGTCTTGTTCTCGGTTTATTTATTAATTCACTTTTTAAACTTATTACACTGTCCGCCCCTAAAACTAATTGGTCAGGATATTTATTACTAACTTTTACTGATTTTAACTCTGCAAGATTTTTTGATACTAATGTAGGACTTGCTCCCACAGCCAGTAAAGAGTCTTTAACTTGATCTTCGTCTACATTTGATGGAACAACATTGCAAATAAAGTTATTTTTCTCAAGTATTTCTTTTCTGACACCACTTTTTGAGGCTAGGATTATTTTCATTGTTTGTTTTTTTTTTTTATATCGTAAATTCTAATGATTGACGCGGCTGTTTCCTCGACGGATTTTCTAGTTACATCAATAATTGGCCAATTATATTTATTAAATAAGTTTTTTGAGTTTTCAATTTCTTTTTTTATAAAATCTAAACTAGAATAGTTTGGGATATTTACCGCTTTCATCATCTCCAATCTATTTGACCTAATATCCGACAATCTACCAGGCTCGACTGTAAGTCCGATTACACATAAATTTTTTGATTCATGTTTCAAAACACTTGGAACTTCACAACCTGTTACTAGAGGGATATTTAAAGTTTTAAAACCTCTGTTGGCTAAATAAATTGCTGTGGGTGTTTTACTTGTCCTACTTACGCCCAACAAAATAATGTCAGCATTTTTAATATCTTCTGTTCTCATCCCGTCGTCATGTTCCATGGAAAATTGTATAGCTTCTATTCTTTTATAATAGTCGCTGTCCAATACATGTTGTGCACTAGGTGTGTGAGTTGCTTTTTGGTTAAGCAACTTAGAAAAGTTTAGAATTAAATTACCCAGAATGCTAAAGCAAGGTATTTTTTTTTTATCACATATTTGTGAAATATACTTAGCTAACTTTGTTTCAACAATAGTATATAAAACTATAATATTTTCCTCTTTTTCTTCTTCTTCTATAATTTTTTTAATTTGTTGCTCTGTTCTAACAAATACATACTCTTTTTTTTCATAATCAAAATTAGAAAATTGAGATTTTAATGCTAAGAAGATTCTATCAAGTGTTTCACCCGTCGAATCCGAGATTAGTTTAATTTGGTGTTTATGTCTCATATGTAATTTTGTTAATAAATCTGTTATAACTTATATTTATACATCCTATTTACAGATACTGAAAAATACTCAACAATAGCTAACATATTCTTAACATTTTATTCATTGTTTATAGTTTTAGATAAATATTTTGTTTTCTTGATAAATATAACTTTTTTTATCTAATTATGGGTTTTTTTTGATTTACCATGTGCAAGAAGCTGTTTAAAAGAATGTATAATTACTTATCACACAAACTAACATGACCTATATCAAATAATATACTTTTAAATATATTATTATATTAATGAGTAAATTAACAAACTGTATATTAAAAAAAGAT
>MDTF01012095.1_pt1 | contig 16266 bp, 12 predicted proteins | sample 811191 | NCBI WGS metagenome assembly MDTF01 (sample SAMN05326649, study PRJNA326480) | marine metagenome | isolation source: seawater | place: Southern Ocean | collected 2011 | reverse complement strand
GTTATATCGATAGCCACTTCACTTATACCATTTTTAGAACATGATGATGCTAACAGAGCGCTTATGGGATCAAATATGCAAAGACAGGCTGTTCCATTATTATATCCAGAAAGTCCATTAATAGGGACTGGATTAGAAGCACAAGCAGCACGTGATTCAGGAATGGTAGTTGTTAGTTTAGAAGATGGAATTATTACATACATTTCTGCTGATAAAATTTGCGTAACAAATAGTCAGAAAAAGGAAATTTCTTATAATTTACAAAAGTATCAGAGGTCTAACCAAGATACTTGTATTAATCAAAGACCGTCAGTTTGGCTTGGAGAAGAAGTTGTAACAGGACAAGTAATAGCTGATGGTGCAGCCACTGAGGGAGGAGAATTAGCACTTGGTCAAAACATATTAGTGGCCTATGTTCCATGGGAAGGCTATAACTATGAAGATGCGTTTCTTATAAGTGAGCGACTTGTTTATAACGATGTATATACTTCAGTCCACATAGAGAAATATGAAGTAGAAGCAAGACAAACTAAACTTGGTTCTGAAGAAATTACGAGAGAATTGCCAAACGTTGGAGAATACTCACTTCGAAAATTAGATGATAATGGAATAATTGTTATTGGTTCATGGGTAGAATCTGGAGATATACTAGTTGGTAAAGTAACACCTAAAGGTGAATCAGATCAACCTCCTGAGGGAAAATTACTTAGAGCTATTTTTGGAGAAAAAGCTAAAGATGTTAGGGATACATCACTTAGGGTGCCTAATGGTGGAAGAGGAAGGATTCTAGACGTAAGGATATTTACAAGAGAAAAAGGCGACGAATTACCTACTGGAGCTAATATTGTTATTCGAGTGTACGTGGCACAAACTCGGAAGATACAAGTAGGCGACAAGATGGCAGGACGCCATGGTAACAAAGGAATTATTTCAAGAATTTTACCAAGACAAGATATGCCATATTTACCTGATGGTACACCTGTGGATTTAGTCTTAAACCCATTAGGTGTTCCTTCAAGAATGAATGTTGGACAAATTTTTGAGTCACTTCTAGGATTGGCAGCAGAACACCTAAATAAAAGATTTAAAATAGTACCTTTTGATGAGATGCATGGAGCAGAAGCTTCACGTGTTCTAATTAATGATAAATTGATGAATGCTCGTAACAGTGCAGGAAAAGATTGGATATTTGATCTTCAACACCCAGGAAAAATACGTTTATTTGATGGTAGAACTGGAGAACCATTTGATAATCCTGTTATGGTGGGAATTTCGTATATGTTGAAATTAGTCCACTTAGTTGACGATAAGATACATGCAAGATCGACAGGCCCATACTCTTTGGTGACTCAGCAACCTTTAGGTGGTAAAGCACAACATGGTGGACAAAGACTAGGAGAAATGGAAGTATGGGCACTAGAAGCTTTTGGTGCCTCTTACACTCTACAAGAATTACTAACTGTTAAATCTGACGATATGCAAGGAAGAAACGAAACTCTAAATGCAATTGTTAAAGGAAAGCCAATTCCAAGACCAGGAACACCGGAATCATTTAAAGTTTTAATGCGCGAATTACAATCATTAGGTTTAGATATAGGTGCATATAAGATAGAAACCTTACCGGATGGACAAACGAGAGGCATAGAGGTTGATCTTATGTCCAGCGCAAACAATAAAAAGTTTCATTCGAGACCTACATATGAATCTATTACAAAAGAGGATATAGAAACATCTTTGATTTAGTACAAACAAAAATAAAGAAAACACATGGTCCAATAGTAAAATGCCAAAAATAGAACAATATTTTGATTATGTAAAAATTAACCTAGCTTCTCCACAAAGAATAAAAAAATGGGGAGAAAGAGCACTCCCTAATGGACAAATAGTTGGAGAAGTTACCAAACCAGAGACTATTAATTATAGAACATTAAAACCAGAAATGGATGGGCTTTTTTGCGAACGCATCTTTGGTCCTGTAAAAGATTGGGAATGTCACTGTGGAAAATATAAAAGAGTTAGATATAAGGGTATAGTCTGTGAAAGATGTGGAGTCGAAGTGGTGGAATCCAAAGTTAGAAGACATAGAATGGGTTATGTACAATTAGCAGCTCCAGTAACACATGTATGGTATCTCAAGAGCTTACCAAGTTATATAGCGATTCTATTAGATATACCTTTGAAAGATGTCGAACAAATAGTATATTTCAATTCATATGTCGTCACGAGACCAGGAAATTGTGCAAGTTTAAAATATAAACAGTTACTAAGTGAAGATGAGTGGATCGACATAGAAGATCAACTATATCAAGAACAATCAGAGATATATGGGGTTGAAGTTGGAATCGGAGCTGAAGCTATACAAAAATTACTGAAAGATATTGACTTAGAAGTTGAAGCAGAAAGTTTGAGAGAAGAAGTATTATTATCAAAAGGAACAAAAAAGGACAAAGCAATAAAAAGGCTCAGAATAATAGATAACTTTATTGCTACTAGGTCTGATCCTTCTTGGATGATATTAACGATATTACCTGTTATTCCACCTGATTTGAGACCAATGGTACAACTAGATGGCGGAAGATTTGCAACTTCTGATTTGAACGATCTATATAGAAGAGTTTTAAATCGGAATAATCGTTTGATACGATTACAGGAAATACTAGCACCTGAAATAATAATTCGTAATGAAAAACGAATGTTACAAGAATCTGTAGATGCACTAATTGACAACGGAAAAAGAGGAAAAGTCGTTGTTGGGGCAAATAATAGGCCTCTAAAATCACTCTCAGATATTATTGAGGGAAAACATGGCCGATTTAGACAAAATCTACTTGGGAAACGTGTTGATTATTCAGGACGTTCTGTAATCGTAGTAGGTCCCCAATTACAATTAAATCAATGTGGATTACCGAGAGAAATGGCTCTAGAATTATTCCAACCATTTGTTATACATAGATTAATTCATCAAGGTTTAGTAAATAATATTAAAGCAGCAAAAAAATTAATTCAAAAAAATGAACCGATTGTTTGGAGCGTTTTGGAGGATGTTATACAAGGACATCCTGTTCTGTTAAATAGAGCACCTACTTTACATAGGTTAGGAATACAAGCTTTTGAACCGATATTAGTTGAAGGTAGAGCAATCAAATTACATCCACTAGTTTGTCCAGCGTTCAACGCAGACTTCGATGGAGATCAAATGGCTGTACATATTCCACTATCTTTAGAAGCTCAAGCAGAAGCAAGACTTCTAATGCTTGCACCTTATAATTTTTTGTCACCAGCAACTGGAGAACCAATAATAATGCCAAGTCAAGATATGGTACTTGGATGCTACTACTTGACTGCAGAAAATCCTACTCAGCAAAATAAACAAGCCTATTATTTTTCTAATTTAGAAGATGCAATATTAGCCTATGATTCGAATAAAATTCCGCTACACTCTTATATTTGGGTTAGATTCGACGGAGTTGTTGATAATGAGAATAGTTTAATTAATATTGAAAAGCAAAATGATGGTACTGAACTTCATATTTTTGATGATCGAATAATAAAAAAGAATGAAAATGGGGAGATAATCGTTCAATATTTATTAACAACTCCTGGGCGTATTTTACTTAATAAGGTGTTATTAGACTCACTAGTCATAGCAAAATAATGGAAAGAATTTCATAACGAAAAAGTATAACATGAAAGAAAAATATTTATTTGTACCGCCTAAACCTAGATTCACAAATAAAGTAATAGATAAAAAAGAATTAAAACGTCTGATGGCTTGGGCTTTTAGTAACTATGGCACGGGAAGAGCTTCTTATATGGCAGATAGGTTAAAAGAGTTAGGTTTTCATTATGCAACAAGAGCAGGTATCTCACTTAGCGTCGAGGATCTAAGAGTACCACCAACTAAACGGAGTTTACTAAATAGAACTAATGAAGCCATACAATTAACAGAAGAGCAATACGAAAGAGGAGAAATCACAGCTATTGAGAGATTTCAAAGGGTCATAGATACTTGGAATAATGCCAGTGAAGAATTGAAGACCGAAGTTATTAGATATTTTAGGGAAACAGATCCTTTGAACCCTATATACATTATGGCATTCTCTGGTGCTAGAGGTAACATATCACAAGTTAGACAACTTGTAGGTATGAGAGGATTAATGGCTGATCCACAAGGACAAATTATTGATCTTCCAATTAAAAGTAATTTCAGAGAAGGACTTACTGTTACTGAATACATAATTTCATCTTATGGTGCGAGAAAAGGATTAGTGGATACTGCCCTTAGAACAGCTGATTCAGGCTACCTAACAAGGAGATTAGTCGATGTTGCTCAAGACATAATTATTCGAGAGATTGATTGTGGGACTCAAAGAAGCATCATCATAAAGGATATGATTGCTAACAATCAAATACTAATTCCTATTGGTAATAGATTAGTTGGCAGAGTATTATTTGAAACTTTATATTATCCACATGATGGTGGTGTTATAGCACATGTTAATCAGGACCTAGACCACGAAACTAGCAAAGTAATAGTAGATGCTGGAATAAAGTCAGTTAGTGTTAGATCGCCACTTACATGTGACTCGGCAAGGTCAGTGTGTCAATTTTGTTACGGATGGAATCTGGCACATGGTTCTCTTGTAGATTTAGGAGAAGCTGTTGGGATAATAGCAGCACAATCGATAGGAGAGCCAGGAACACAATTGACAATGCGAACATTCCATACAGGAGGAGTGTTCACTGGAGAATTAGCAGAACAGATAAAAGCCCCATTTAATGGAATTATAAGAATTCCTAAGAATTTAAGATCAAGATTAATTAGAACTAGACATGGTCAAGAAGCAATTGTATTAGAAGCAAGTTATAAACTCTCGTTGTACGATTATCAGGGTAATGAGAGAAAAATAGAATTTACACAAGGTACTATACTCTTCATCAATGATAATGAACAGTTCCGAGAGGGACAAGTAATAGGAGAGATTAGTACAAAAACAAATTTAATAACGGAAAGAGCCACAAAAGATTTATTAACTGAAAGCTCAGGAGAAGTATTCTTTTCAGAGCTAACTGCGGAAGAAAAAGTTGATAGACAAGGGAACATAACGACAAAAACTGGAAAGGGAGGATTGATTTGGATACTTTCAGGCGAAGTACATAACTTACCACAATCAGCACAACTTGAAGTTAAAGAAGGAGATGAAATTTCAGAAGATACCATATTAGCAACAACACATATCGTTAGTGACTATGGGGGAACTGTTAGGCTCAATAAGAAAAATCAGTTTGATGAACTAAATGAGATACATATAGTAACATCATCTGTATTTATCAAAGATGCAGTAGTCAAAAATGAATATGAAAATGATGGAACTACGGGAAACTTTTTTCTAAATTTCTCGAATGGGAACAAATTTCTAATGCTTTGCTCTCCTGGTAATAAGATTAATAGCTCACAGATAATAGGAGAATTAGTAGACACTGATTATAGAACAAAAACTGGAGGATTCATAAAGTATCAAAATAACTTAGATGATAAAGAAGATACTCATCGTATCCTATGGGTTCCAGAAGAAACACATGAGATAAAAAAAGATATTTCACTGCTCATGGTAAAAAACAATACTTATGTAGAAGCAGATACTGAAATTATTAAGGATATAAGAACGGAAAATGCAGGATATTTAGAAGTAATAGAAGACAATGGTATTGTTGAGAAATTAATTATCAAGATAGGAAAAGTTATTGAAAGTGACAGCCTAGATATAGAAGAATACACGGTACCAAAAATCATTGAGGCAGGAGAAAAAATCCAAGAGAATCTACTTGCTGAAGAAACAGCTTTAATAGAAAGAGTCGAACAAGGAATACTAATTAGACCAATTGATCAATATTATGTGAATAAAAAACAGTTTCAAGTAGAGACAGAGCACTCAATCAATGGAAATCAGTCTATAAGCATAAATTTAGTACAACATTTATTGTTTAAAGAAGGAGAAAGAATTGAGTCTATTCAAGGTATGGACTTGGTTAAAACATATTTAACTGTAGATATATGCTCTGATCAAATACATGGTTCAGCAGACGTAGAATTTCTCGAAACTAGTCAAAACGGTGAATACAAACTACAAATAGCTATACTAGAAAATTTACAGATCAAATACGATACATTTGGCGAGAATAATAAGCAACACACAAAAACAATTTTTTGCGTAAAAGATAGAGAAGAAATTACATCAGGGACTCTTGTTGCAAAAACATCATTAATTTCCAAATCTAAAGGGAAGATCGAAAATATCAATGATAACGGACAATCAGGAAGAAAGATTCTTGTTCTAAGAGAAACGGATCAAGAGGTTATCGATCTGAATGGTCAAACACCACAAGTATCTAAAGGAGAATTGGTGAGATATGGGGATCAAATAGCTCCAAATATAGTGGCAAAAGAATCTGGAAAGATTGTGGCGTTAGAAAATAATAAGGTACAAATTCGCTCAGCTCATCCGTATCTAGTATCGTCAGGTGCTATACTACAAACAAAGAATAGAGATCTTATACAAATCGGAGATACCTTGGCAATACTAGTCTTTGAAAGATCAAAAACTGGTGATATAATACAGGGTTTGCCAAGAATTGAGGAAATCCTAGAAGCAAGAAGACCTAAAGAAGCTTGTAAACTAACACAGAGACCGGGAAAAATTAAGGTCTGGTATGATACGGAAGAAAATTATCACGTTGAGATACTAGAGACAGATGGCAATATTAATGAATATATTATTAATAGTACTCAAAAAGTAATAGTTTCAGATGGAGAAAATATATTACTAGCTGAAGCAATAACTGATGGAGCACCTAACCCACACGAAATGCTAAGTTTATACTTTAATTTCTATATAAATGTACTAGGAATATATGAAGCAGCAAAACTAAGTTTACAAAAAGTACAAACATACTTAGTAAATGAGGTGCAGAATGTCTATCAGTCACAAAATGTAGATATATCTGACAAACACGTTGAAGTAATAGTGAGACAAATGACATCAAAAGTAAGAGTTGAAGATGGTGGAGATACAACTCTACTTCCAGGAGAATTAGTTGAATTACAACAAATTGAAAATATCAATGAAGCGATGTTGCTTACAAGAGGCATACCTGCGACTTATTCACCAACACTACTAGGAATTACAAAATCTTCTCTTAATACAGACAGCTTCATATCAGCAGCAAGTTTCCAAGAAACAACAAGAGTCTTAACAGAGGCTGCTATCGAAGGGAAGGCAGATTGGTTAAGAGGATTAAAAGAAAACGTAATAATAGGAAGGTTGATTCCAGCAGGAACAGGATTTAACTCCTACACAGAGATATCGAAGGTCAGTAGAAGTGAAAAGAAAACTACGGATGGATATTATTTTGAAAACAAAAACTCAGGAAAACAAACAATGCACTTTGTCGTGGATGAAAACATTGAGTATGTAAAAAACGATTTAAAGGTACAATAACAACATTTGGACTAGTTTCTCAATCTCTACAAAGTCATTACTAAAAAGATACTTATTTAATTAATTGATTGATTAATAAATAATTAATTAATTTATATATGTCAGGGATAATAATAGATATTTCTGAAAGAGTCATAAAGAATAGCAAAATTATATACACAATATCTAATTTATTAAAAATTTTTCCTATTAGAAATAGTAGAAAACAATGATGAATTATTTCCACCATCAAATTTCAAAATTAAAAAACATATTTTTCATTGACTACTTTAATCATTTACGAAAATAATTACAATAAGTTGAATAGAATCAAAAATACTTAAAAATAAATAAAAAAACTTTTACATCTGAATATCAATAATGATTCAACTAAAAATAATAATTTTGATAGAAGTTTAATAATATATACTGAAAATATTATATAAATCTATCTATAATTAATGCAAATAAAACAATAGATATATTAAAATTATAAATACCAATATAAAAAGGAAAAATTGATAACTATATCTTAGATATAATCCAATTAACGAAAAATTCACAGTAGTGTTTTTTAAAAGATTATCTATATTCCAATTAATACTTACTTTGTAATAGAAAAATAAAAAATATGGCTGTTGTAACATTGGCTGAATTATTAGAAGCAGGAGTTCATTTCGGACACCAATCAAGAAGGTGGAATCCAAAAATGTTTCCTTATATTTATGCAGAACGTAATGGAATACACATTATAGACTTAGTCCAAACTGCCCAATTATTAACAGAAGCTTGTAATTTCGTACGTAAGGCATCTGAGGAAGGAAAAAAATTCTTATTTGTTGGAACGAAAAGACAAGCAGCTGGAGTAATAGCACAAGAAGCAGAGAGATGTGGAGCACATTATATTAATCAAAGATGGTTAGGAGGAATTCTAACAAACTGGTTTACAATCAGGACAAGAGTAGAAAGATTAAAAGACTTGGAAGGTAAAGAAGAAAGTGGTTATTTAGATCAATTACCAAAAAAAGAAGCAGCAATACTAAAAAGAGAATTAGATAAGTTACGTAAGAATTTGAATGGTATAAAAGACATGAAACGTTTACCTGATCTTGTTCTGGTAGTTGATCAGAAAAGAGAAAGTACAGCAATTCAGGAATGTATTACTTTAGGAATACCGATTATTTCAATTCTAGATAGTAATTGTAACCCAGATGTTACTGATATTCCCATTCCAGGAAATGATGACGCTATTAGATCCATTAAATTAATAGTCGGTAAGATTGCTGATTCAATCTGTGAAGGTAAAAATGGCAAGATTCAAAATGAAGATAAGGAAGAGCTAGGGATCGCTTAAGCTTTAAACATCTAAAAAATTATATCCTAAGAAAAAATATGGTTGCTGAAATTTCTGCAAAAATTGTAAAAGAATTAAGAGACAAGACATCTGCTGGAATGATGGATTGTAAAAAAGCATTACAAGAAGCAAATGGAGATTTTGAGAAAGCTGAAGAAGCATTGAAAAAGAAAGGTCTCATAATTGCTGCTAAAAAGTCAGGACGTATTGCTACAGAGGGAATTGTTGAAGCGTATATACACATGGGAGGGAGATTAGGAATATTAGTTGAAATAAATTGCGAGACAGATTTTGTAGCTAGAAGATCTGAATTCCAGGAACTAGCTAAAAATATTGCTATGCAAATAGCAGCATGTCCTCAAGTTCAATATATAAACGCAGCTGATATACCGCCCGAAACTGCAGAAAGAGAAAAGAAGATTGAAATTGAAAAAGACGATTTAGGTAATAAACCGATCGAAATTAAAGAAAAAATAGTAGAAGGGAGAATCCAGAAGAAATTAAAAGAAATGGTATTAGTAGACCAAACATTCATCAGAGATTCTTCTATGACTATTGAAGACTTAATAAAGAAAAATATTGCGACTCTAGGAGAGAATATACAAATCCGTAGATTTGAAAGATTTATACTAGGTGAAGGACTAGAAAAGAAGAATGAGAATTTCAGTGACGAAGTTGAAAAGATGATGAAAAAATAGTATACCTATTAAGCTATTACTTTTTATCTCAAGTAGAAATAACAAAGGATTAATTCTAGCGCATGAATTGCATAAGGTATTCATAGGATCAAGGGTTATAATAACAGTTCATTACATGCAAAAAATATATAGTTAGTGCATAATAATAACAATACTTTATTGAATAACATGAAAATAAGGCATTATTTTTTACACATGGCTTTCAAAGGTATAATTTATGTGTGTTAACTAAGTTTATGCTTTTCTTCTGAATTAACATTTAAAAATTGCAAAAGAATTATACTCAACTATGTATCAGAATAACCTTAGCGCTTTCAACTCTTTTTATTCACTTGCTGAAGTTGAAGTTGGGAAGCACCTTTATTGGGAAATTGCAGGATTAAAGCTACACGGACAAGTCTTTATTGTTTCATGGTTAGTGATCGCAGCACTCTTAACATTAGCAGTTGCTGGAACTAAGGATCTTAAACAAACTCCACAAGGATTACAAAACTTTATGGAATATGTATATGAGTTCTTACAAGATATTGCTAAAAACCAAATAGGTGAAGAAGAATATAGACCGTGGGTACCATATGTAAGTACAGTCTTCTTATTCATCTTTGGTGCAAACTGGGCAGGTGCCCTTATACCTTGGAAACTAATCTCTTTACCAGAAGGAGAATTAGCAGCACCAACTAATGATATCAATGTGACTGTTGCTTTAGCACTATTAACTTCTTTCTCATACTTTTATGCAGGAATAAATAAGAAAGGAATTGGATACTTTGCTAGATATGTTCAGCCAAGTCCTATACTTCTGCCTATTAATATTCTTGAAGATTTTACAAAGCCTCTATCTCTAAGTTTCCGTCTTTTTGGTAACGTTCTTGCGGATGAGTTAGTAGTTTCAGTATTTGCTTTATTAGTACCTATTCTAATACCATTACCGGTAATGATTTTAGGGTTATTTGCTAGTTCTGTACAAGCGTTGATTTTCTCTACTCTATCGGCAGCTTATATTGGTGAAGCTTTAGAAGATCACCATTAATATTACATTTCCAAATAAATCTCTGAAATAATTTAATTTCTATAAATATGATAACTATCACAATAATTTTATGAATCCTATCGTATCTGCTGCTTCGGTTGTTGCTTCTGGTCTATCTGTTGGTTTAGCTGCAATTGGTCCTGGTATTGGACAAGGTACAGCTGCTGCACAAGCAGTTGAAGGTATTGCTCGTCAACCTGAAGCTGAGGGTAGAATCCGTGGTACATTACTACTGAGTTTAGCATTCATGGAATCACTTACTATTTATGGTCTAGTTGTATCTCTAGCGTTACTTTTCGCTAATCCTTTTACAAGCTAAGTATTTTTTAGTATCCCTAGCCATTGAAGAATGACTAGGGTATTGAAATGGCAACATTTTTTTAAGGACCCATTATAAAAAATAAGTAATAATGACAAATCTGATATTTTTGTTGGCGCAAGAAGCTGCTAGTGAGCCAGAAGGTGGTTTGTTCGATTTCAATGCTACACTTCCTTTAATGGCATTACAAATTCTGTTATTGATGGTGGTATTAAATCTTGTATTTTATACTCCGATAGCTAAAGTACTAGACGAACGAGATGAATATATTCGTAAGAACTTGACTGAAGCTTCTGATACATTATCAAAAGCAGAAGCTATTACAAAACAATATGAGCAAGATTTATCACAAGAAAGACGTGAATCACAGTTGATAATAGCTTCAGCTCAAAAAGAAGCTCAAGAAATAGTTGCGATGGAAATCAAGCAAGCACAAAAGGACACTGAGGCCCTAGTGAATGAAGCTACACAGCAGTTAAATACACAAAAGGACAAAGCTTTATTAGCTCTTGAGGAGCAAGTAAACACTCTTAGTGAACAAATTAAGAATAAGTTATTAAGTGGTAAATTAACTGCATAAGTTCTCAAAATCTGTTGATGGAGATTAACAATCATCATGAATTATTAAGCTGTTTGTAAAGTATATATAATATGAGTAATTTTTTATTGATTAGTGCCCTTACAGAACTCTCTTCTGGAAAGGGTTTCGGATTTAATTCAAATTTTCTAGAAGCAAATGTACTGAACATTGCACTATTACTGAGTGGTGTTGTCTACTTAGGTCAAAATTTTCTAACTTCCGCTTTAGAACTTAGACAGCAAAAAGTTACTGAAGCTATTCAAGAAGCTGAGGAAAGACTACAGCAAGCCAATACTAGACTTTTAGATTCGGAAAAGCAACTGACACAAGCTCAGAGTGTTATAGAAAAAATCAAGAAAGAGGCAGATATGACTGCTCGTACAGTAAAGGAGACTATACTTGCTCAAGGAAAGTTAGATATCGAAAGATTAACAAATAACGGTAAAAGTAGTATAGAAAAAGCTGAATTGCAAATAAAAAAGCAAATTCAGCAACGTATTGCAGATCTTGCTATACAAAGAGTCTCAACTCAATTACAAGATTATATGACTCCTAACCTTCAATCTAAAGTTTTAGATAACAATATTGCTCAGTTAGGGGGACAATTATAATGGCAAAGAATGTAAAAGTCGCTCAACCCTATGCCAATGCTTTTATTCAGATGGCATCCAACAAAGAGTCGTTAGATAAAGTAATATCTGATTTAACATCTATAGAAGTAGCATTAGAGTCGAAGGATTTAGTACAAGCGCTGTCTAACCCTTTAATATCACTAGATAGAAAGAAAGAGATAGTAAAGTTAATTTTTCAAGGAAAAATTGATGGGAATACTTTAAATTTCTTGATGGTATTATGCGATAGAGGAAGAATAGATTGTCTAGCAACAGTTGCTTCTTTGGGATTAGAGATGGCATACAAGCAAGCTTCTGTCGAAGTTGCACATGTTGTTACATCTTCTGATATGTCAGATAACCAACAAGAAGCATTAGTTGCAAAGTTAAAGTCAATGACCGATGTTAAACAAGTAAAACTAGCAATTACAGTCGATAAGACTTTAATTGGTGGATTTACCGTTCAAGTTGGTTCTCGAATCATCGATACTAGTATTCAAGGACAATTAAGAAAACTAGCTTCACATTTAGGAGCATCATCTCCTCAATAGTTGGAAAGTTCTTTTAGTAAAAAAAACATAATTTATCAAAGTAGACAAATATTGATATGGTAAACATTAGACCTGATGAAATCAGCAGCATTATCCGTGAGCAAATTGATAAATATGATCAAGGTGTTCAAGTAGCTAATGTAGGTACTGTTCTTCAAGTAGGAGATGGAATTGCTCGTGTTTATGGACTTGATCAAGTAATGGCTGGGGAATTACTTGAATTCGAAGACAAGACTGTAGGTATTGCGCTAAACCTGGAAAGCGATAACGTAGGTGTCGTATTAATGGGAGCTGGTAGAGCAATACTAGAGGGGAGTTCTGTTAAAGCAACAGGTAAAATTGCTCAGATTATGGTCGGGCAAGAGTTTTTAGGAAGAGTAGTAGATGGTCTAGGACAAGCTATTGATGGAAAAGGTGATATCAAAGGAACTGAATCAAGATTAATTGAATCAATGGCACCTGGTATTATTTCTCGTAAATCTGTGTGTGAGCCTATTCAAACTGGTATAACAGCAATTGACTCGATGATTCCAATTGGTAGAGGACAACGTGAATTAATTATTGGAGATAGACAAACAGGTAAAAGTTCTGTTGCTATTGATACAATTATTAACCAAAAAGGTGATGATGTAGTTTGCGTTTACGTTGCCGTTGGACAAAAAGCATCAACAGTAGCTTCTCTTGTTACTACATTACAAGATAAAGGAGCATTAGATTATACTGTTATAGTTTCTGCAAGTGCAGATGATCCTGCTACATTACAATATATAGCACCTTATACGGGGGCTGCTATTGCTGAATATTTCATGTATAAAGGACAAGCTACACTTGTTATTTATGATGATTTATCTAAGCAAGCAAACGCATATAGAGAAATGTCTCTTCTACTTAGAAGACCTCCAGGGAGAGAGGCTTTCCCTGGTGATGTATTCTATCTTCATTCTAGGTTACTAGAAAGAGCTGCTAAGCTTAGTGATGCACTAGGAGGAGGCAGCATGACAGCACTTCCGATTATTGAAACACAGGCTGGTGACGTTTCTGCCTATATTCCAACAAATGTTATTTCAATTACAGATGGACAAATTTTCTTATCTGGTGATCTATTTAACTCAGGAATTAGACCAGCTATTAACGTAGGTATCTCTGTTTCACGTGTTGGTTCAGCTGCTCAAATTAAAGCAATGAAACAAGTTGCTGGTAAACTAAAGTTAGAGTTAGCCCAATTTGCCGAATTAGAAGCATTCTCTCAATTCGCTTCTGATCTAGATCAAGCAACTCGAAATCAATTATCAAGGGGACAGAGACTAAGAGAGATTTTGAAGCAAGCTCAAAATTCTCCTATTCCAGTACAAGAACAAGTAGCAATAATATACACAGGTATTAATGGTTTCTTAGATGATGTAGAAGTTAATAAGGTTAAAACATTTGTTGATGCTTTAAGAACTAACTTAAGAAACTCGAAGCCAAAGTACGCAGAAATAATCAGAGATACTAAGACTTTCACTCCGGAAGCAGAAGAAATATTAAAAGAAGTTATTGCTAGTACAAAGCAAAGTTTTGCTTAATTGTTCATTATTATAAAAATAACCCCTCAAAATTACTAATAACTTTGAAGGGTTATTTCAACCAATCATATCCCTTATTTTCTAATTCTTTAGCTAATGACTTGTCTCCAGTCTTTATAATTTTTCCGTCCTGCATTACATGAATAAAAGTTGGTTCGATGTAGTCTAATAATCTTTGATAGTGTGTAATTAAGACAACTGCATTAGATTCGTTAGCCAAGCTATTAATCCCTTTAGCAACAATCTTTAGAGCATCGATGTCCAAACCCGAATCTGTTTCATCTAATATTGATAATTTAGTATCTAAAACAGCCATTTGAAGTATTTCATTACGTTTTTTTTCTCCACCTGAAAAACCTTCATTTACACTCCTGTTGAGAAATGCAGGATCCATATTAATTACTTGAAGCTTCTGGGTAATAAACTCAAAAAATTCTAACGGATCCAACTCATCAAGTCCCTGATACTTTCTTCTTGCATTACAAGAGAGACGTAGAAAATCTGCGTTACTAACACCAGGTATTTCTATGGGGTACTGAAATCCTAAAAAAATTCCTCTTTGGGACCTTTCTTCTGGTGCTACATCAAGGATAGATTCTCCATTAAAAAGAATGTCACCTCCTGTGACCCTATAAGCTGAATGTCCTGCTACAATTTTAGCAAACGTACTTTTTCCAGATCCATTTTTTCCCATGATTGCATGAATTTCACCAGCATTTACTATGAGGTTTAAATTTTTAATGACTTGAGTGTCATTAACTGAAGCTTTAAGTCCTTGAATCTCAAGAATAGGAGAGTTATTAACCATATTTTTTTTAATCTACTCGCATTATTATATATTTTGCTACTATGTTAAGTCCGTCCGTATAGATTTACTATTGAACGGCTTCCAAAAGCCTAGCATTTATTAAGCTTTTTACTCTCACTGTTAAACATGCTGATACCTTAAATGTGCTTTAAATTTCTTGTAAAAATTACGCTATATCCTACCGTCTCTGAAGAATGAATTAATAGACGTAAAATAAACTAACTTTATAGACACTAAAACCGTTTTTTTTTATTTTTAAACTAAAACTACCATGTTGTCTTAAATCAAATTAGTTAACCTCATACTTTGCCAAAGCTTAACAGATAAAAAGTAAGTAAATCAGTAGAAATAAACTATTTATGTAGTTACCAAAATTATGGTAAGCTAATGCATATATTGAATACGCTCTTACAGATTCTGTTTCATTATGCAAACTCTATATCAGTATAAGTACATATTAATAAACACGTAATTTTGGTTAGACACTGTTTCCAATTCAGTATTAAACAAGAATATATTATTAAAGAACAAGCAAATAAATAGTAATTTTCAGATTGAAAATCTAAAACTTTCACCCAAATATCTTAGTTGCAATTCTTCTGGTTGAGAGATACCTGTATTTATAATAATTTTTTGTCAATTTTACAACAGAACAAATCACCTTTACCCAACTGTTCCTTCCAGTTTTAGGCTTAAAAGACGATCTGCTTCTAATGCAAATTCCATCGGCAGTTCGCTAAAAACATCTTTACAGAAACCACTTATTAATAAACTGATAGCAGACTCCATGTCTATCCCACGCTGGAGGAAATAGAATAGCTGCTCTTCTTCTATCTTAGAAGTAGAAGCTTCGTGTTCAACCGTACTGGTTGGATTATTAACCTGTATATAAGGAAAAGTATTTGCTTGTGCTTTATCACCAACTAACATTGAATCACATTGAGAATAATTGACACTATTGTGAGCTTTAGGACCAATTTTCACCTGGCCTCTATAAGTATTTTTCGAATTACCAGAGGAGATTCCTTTGGAAACAATTCGACTTCTTGTATTCGAACCAACATGGATCATTTTGGTACCAGTATCTGCTTGTTGATAATGGTTCGTTAAAGCAACAGAATAGAATTCTCCGATAGAACTAGCCCCAGCCAAAATACAACTTGGATACTTCCAAGTTATTGAAGATCCAGTTTCTACTTGTGTCCAAGAAATCTTAGAATTATTGCCTGCACATAAACCTCGTTTAGTCACAAAATTATATATTCCTCCTAC
>MDTF01016970.1_pt1 | contig 16275 bp, 16 predicted proteins | sample 811191 | NCBI WGS metagenome assembly MDTF01 (sample SAMN05326649, study PRJNA326480) | marine metagenome | isolation source: seawater | place: Southern Ocean | collected 2011 | reverse complement strand
GCTGACCAGTACTAATAGCTCAATTGGCTTGATTTATGCACTGAAAAAAATTTTTAAGTAATTTTAAAGATAATTGATATTCTTATTTAACTACCCCAGCCTAAACAGCTGGGGTTTTTTTTTATTCATACATAAAGAAAAGAAAAGCTTAAAAAAACCAAGTAATTGATATATTACTTTAGAAAGTTACTAGTCTTAAAAACTGTCAGTTATAAAGTTTAAAAAAAATAAATTGAACTATAAACTCATAAAGAATAATAAAAAAAAAATTTTCCCCCTGGGGCTTGGATGTGGAATAGGAAATTATAATACTAAGTACAGTTACAAGCAGCTAAGTTATGCTATTAAGGGATCTTTAAAATTAGGTGTTAATTTTTTTGATACAGCTCCTATATACGGAGAAGGCGTTTCTGAAAAAATTTTAGGAAACTGCATTTCTTCCTCTGAAAAAGATAAAGTTCTAATTGCAACTAAAATATCACCTGAAATGTTGTCTAGGGAGTGCATTATAAAATCAGTAAACCAAAGTAGAAAAAATTTAAAATTAGACATTTTAGATTTAGTTCAAGTACACTGGCCAAATCCTAAAATAGATTTGTTTGAAACAATGGATACTCTATTGAAATTAAAAGAAAAAAAAATAATCAGCTCCCTAGGATTGTGTAATTACTCGCTTAACGATACAAAAAAAATTGTTAAAAAATATGGAAAAAATTTTATATCAACATTTCAAACAGAATATAACCTTTTTGACAGAACTGCAGATGGAGCTTTTTATAATTTTTTGTTAAAAAATAAAATTACGTTATTAGCCTATAGTCCATTAGCACAAGGAAAGATTTATAACGGTGCATATCAAAAAGAAATTTTAGAAAAAATATCTGACAAGTACAACATTACCGTCGCTCAACTAATTTTAAAATGGTTATCCCAAAAAAAAAATATAATTGCCATACCTAACTCTTTAAATAAAAAAAGAATAATTGAAAATTATAAGTCACCCAGGTTCAAAATTGCTCAAAAAGATCTCAATGTAATAGAAAACAGGTGTAAGACAAAAATTGAAATGATAGAAACTAAAAAGATTATAATTGCTAATAAATATAACTTAAAGGTTTATAGGACTTTAAAAGAGGCAAAAATTAATAAATTTCAAATGGTTCCAAGTCCAATTAATTTATCGTTTGAAGTTCAGAAAACAAAAAAAATAAAACCTATAAGAATCAAGCAAGTGCAAGTTAATAAAAAGAAAAAAATTTATCTTATCGAAGGAAGGTTAAGATTTTGGGCATGGATCTTGGCTTTTGGATGGGACAAGAAAGTTCCATCATTAATCTGGCATAATATCACAACAAAATAAATAAAATTCATTTTATAAAGTTTTTTGAAGCTATGGTTAATAATTCAATATTATTCTACAATAAAATAGGAAGTTCTCGATGTAGTGCTTAGTCTTTGAAGTCTTATATTGTTCAATTTAAAAGTTTCCATTAACGCTAATGTTTCACCCGGTGAGTCTGGATCATTTAATTCATCAAACCCTACAACACTACCTTTTACAAGCCTATCTTTAATTGAGTTAATACATTCCTTTGTGGGCATGTATAGATCAAAGTCAAAATAAGCCAGGGCAATAATTGTTTCAGGGTTCCTTTTTAAATACTTTTTCACTTCTATAACAGCGTCCCCTTTGCATATCTCATATTTTTTTATATGATTCATAGGATTGTCTTTTTCTAAACAATCTAAGATTTTTTCTAAATGATCTTCATAGTTTTTTGTAAGATCTAGTTGACCTTTTTTCATTAAATCTGATTTACCATCTTTTTTAGAAATATTTGGAAACCCTGTGAATGTATCGAAGCCAATAATTTTCCTATGTCTGTGAAATGGCTCGTATATCCCTCTTAAGGAACTAAATAGTGATAAATTCTGTCCCCATCTGGTTCCAAACTCCATTATAACACCTGGAATATTTATTATTTTTTTGTAGAGGTGATCGTAAAAAAGTATTCTAGATAAATTCTTTGAGTTTATGTACAAAGCAATATTGGATAACAATTGATCTCGTGGTATTGGAGAATTTTCTAGTAAATTTAATAACTCTTCTTTAGTCTCTCTCTCTTGACTAGATGAATATTCTTTGATTTGTCTTTTGTCTTTCATTATTCTTACTTTAGCAGTTTTTATTAAAATAGTAAATATTTTAGATATTTTATATTATAGAGTCAAAAATCTAAGGCTTAATAATCAAGTATTTTATTTTAATTTTAAAAAACTTATCAATTTTTTTTCTAATGATTTTTCATCAATTTTATTTTGAAGGTGTAAAAATTCTCTTTTACCAGCTATTTTCCAAAATTTGAATAAAGTATTTATTAAGAATATTTTTTTTTTGTTAAAAATTTTATTTTTCTTTAAAATATAGAATATATCTTGATTTATTGATGAATTTAAAGGGCTTTCATCTAATAAAACTATCTTTTTATAATTCTTTAGTATTTTTTTAATTTCTAATTGATTAAGTGGTAAGAATTGACCAATGTTTAGCAGCCCAACTTCTTTTAACTTTTGATTCTTTTCTATAATATCCCTTGTAATGCAGGATAAAAAACCATTTGAAACAACAAGTAGATTACTTCCTTTAATAATATGATTTATGGAATTATTTAAATTACCAGCCATTATCTTTGTTGTACCTTTTTCTAACCTTATGTAAGAAGGGTTTTTTGATTTATAAGATTCTCTAAAAGATCTAATGGCCGAAAGATGATCAGACGTACAAAAAAAATTTAAATTAGGAAAATTTTTTAAAATACCATAATCTTCATTAAAATAATGTGTAGGTCCATCAGAAGCGTAAGTAAAACCTGGTCCTGATGCAACAATTGTAACTTTTGACTTCATTGAGCACATACCAATTTTAATTTGTTCCATAGCCCTTAGTACAAAAGGTGAGATTAGGTAAACATATGGCTTATAGCCTTGGTGCGCCAAACCAACTGCAAAATTTATTGCTGTTTGTTCAAATATGCCAATATTAAAGTAATTTTTTGGAAAATCTCTCTCTATTTTTTTTATAGTATGAGCGCCCTGATCAACGGTAAGTAGAATTACTTTTTTATCTTTTTTAATTTTTTGATAAAGTTCTTCAAAAAAGGCATCTCTTATATCAATCATATTTAGCCTCAAGATCCATTAATATACTATTATATTCAGCATCAGTTGGAACACCGTGATGAAACTTTAAATCTGATTCTAAAACTTTTGATCCTTTACCTTTTTTTGTTTTACAGATAATACATGTTGGTTTTCCATTCTTCTTGGATTTAAATTTTTTAAATTTTTTTAAAATTTCATTGTGATTGTGCCCATCTACCGTCATTGTTTCAAAATTAAAAGATTCAAATTTTGATTTTAAATTTTCCAACTTCATAACATCTTCTGTCTTATTTAGAGTGATTGAATAATTTCTATCAACAATTACTAATAAATTATGCATTTTGAAGTTCGAGGCTAATAGCATTGCCTCCCAATTAGAGCCCTCATATAGCTCACCATCTCCAACTAATATAATCACTTTTTTTTTTTGTTTAAAGGCAATTCCAGCACCTATGCCAATACCATTGCCTAGAGAGCCTGTTTCTATTTCAATACCAGGTAATTTTATATTGGGGGAAGGGTGCTCCATTAAAAAACTTCCAGGCCTATGAAAATTTTCTAACTTAAAATGTTTAGAAATTTTTATATAATCAAGTACAGAGTAAAGAGCGATTGCGCTATGTCCTTTTGATAAAATAAAAAAATCATTTGTTTTTTTTTTGAAATTTAATTTTGAAAAATTAAATATGTTAGAAGCATAAAGACAAACCAAAATATCTAAGCATGAAAAACTTCCACCAATATGGCCCTTTTTAACAATAAAAATAATCTTTAGTATTTTTATTCTTAACTGAGTAGATATTTTTTCTAATCTAGATAACATTTATTATCCTATCGTCTATAATAGTGTTGTGACTTAATATATCAGTTTTATTCTTAAATTTAAGATTCATATTCTTATCTTACATAGGGCTTCCATACTATTAAGTTGTGTCCTTCCATCATTAAACTACCGAAGGGACTCTTGCATAGTTTTAAAATCTTTATTTTCTTTTTTTTTTCTAAAATTTTTAAATAACTCAAAAGGTTTTTTGTATATCCTCTTTTATTTTGAAAAAGATTCCCAAGGAAGTCAGGTAGTTTTGAAGTATTATAAAAATCTGAAACAGGCTCAGAATGAATAACTATTATTGGCTTTTGAGATAATATATAATTTATAAAATTATGAATATCCCCCCCAAGCTGCTCTATTGCACCAGAGGTATATACTCCAGAATTTTTTAGTATTTTATATTTCAAATTTGGTTTTGACATATCAAACTTAAAAGCGTTAAGATTTAGGTCATTATTTTTTGATACTAGTTTTAATAAATCAACTGCAGATTTTACAAAATCAGACCCGTAAATTTTATTTTTTGGAAAAATTTTTGATAATTCAATCAAATTTATGCCTGTACCTGCACCAAATTCATAAATATTTTTTACTTTAGAGAAATATTTTTTAAAATACCAGTTTCGATAAATATTAATCATATTCACCTCAAACATTGGGTTTTTTACTTTTATAAATTCACCACCAAGTCTAAAAAATTTATTTTCTCGAGCTGTATAAAATTTAGGAATTAATGATTTTAAACTTCTATTTTTACTATATGTTTTTAGTGATTCTTCCCAACCTTTTAGCCACTTTCCTTTTCTACCTTTGCTAGCAATTATTTGTTTATCTTCATTTATTCTTTCTAGAATCTTAATAACTATTAAGTCTCTTTCTTCTATGCTCAAATATTGATATTCAATTTTTTGCCTTAATTGCGTAGAGCAGAATTTTTGAATCTCAGTTTTGTTTGTTTTGAATAATGTGGATAATTTTTTTGTATTAATTTGCATAGTAGTATTAATTAATTCTTTGATTATAAGATTAATATATACAATATAAAAAATATTAGTGTTATAAAATTTCAAAGATATTAAAAATAGTGAAAAAAAAAGTATTAATAACTGGAATTACTGGCATGGTAGGTTCTCATCTAGCAGACCATTTGCTCAACAAAACTAATTGGGAAATTTATGGGATGTGTAGGTGGAGAAGTCCGCTTGATAATGTGGAACATCTTCTTCAAATAGCCAATAAAAAAAAATCTAGAATTAGGTTCATCAGTGCCGACTTAAATGATTACAGCTCGTTAATTAAAGCAATAGAAATTAGCAAACCAGATTATATTTACCATTTAGCAGCACAAAGTTTTCCACTAGCAAGTTTTGAAGAAGCTAACACGACTTTTAATACAAATTTCATTGGAACTTACAATCTTTTAAATGCGGTCAGACAATTAAAAATTAAACCGCTAATCCATGTCTGCTCTTCTTCAGAGGTATTCGGAAAGGTGGCAAAAGAAAATATACCTATTGATGAAAATTGCAGCTACCACCCAGCCTCTCCATACGCTATTTCAAAAGTTGGTACTGATTTAGTTGGAAAATATTTTTATGAGGCATACAAGATGAAAATTTTGACGACAAGAATGTTTACACATACCGGACCTAGAAGAGGAGATGTTTTTGCAGAGTCATCGTTTGCAAAACAAATAGCTTTATTAGAGATAAAAAAAATTAAACCAATAATAAAAGTGGGCAATCTTGATTCTTTGCGAACTTTTGCTGATGTTCGTGATGCAGTTCAAGCATATTATTTACTATTAACAAAAAATCCAAAACCAGGAGAAGTTTATAATATTGGAGGAGCGTACTCTTGCACAATAGGTGAAATGTTAAATTATTTAATCTCTCTGTCTAAAGTAAAAAATATTAAGATTGTTAGTGATAAAAGCCGGTTCCGATTAATAGATGCAGACTTACAAGTTCCCAATACAATGAAATTTTATAAAGCTACCGGATGGAAGCCGCAGATATCATTTAAAAAAACAATGACTGATCTTCTGAATTATTGGAGAAAAAGAGTGCAAAATCAAAATTTTTTAGATAGATAACCCAAATGCTTAAAAAACATGATTTAATTAGTTTTGAAGAAGATATAAAAAAAATATACGAAGCAGGAAAAATAAAAGCTCCAATTCATTTGTCAGGGAATAATGAAGAATCATTAATCAAGATTTTTAAAAATGTAAAAAAAAATGACTGGGTTTTTTCAACTTGGCGTAACCATTATCACGCCCTACTTAAAGGCATTCCTCAAAAATGGTTAAAAAAAGAGATTATTGAAGGAAGAAGCATGGGGATAAATAATATTAAGCATAAGTTTTATAGTTCAGCAATAGTCGGTGGAATATTGCCAATAGCTCTCGGAGTTGCAAAATCAATAAAATTAAAAAAACAAAAAAGTAAAGTTTGGGTTTTTATAGGGGATATGACATTTGAGACGGGAATATTTCATGAGTGCTATAAATATTCAAAAAATTTTAGCTTACCGATAAGGTTTGTTATAGAGGATAATAATATGAGCACTAATAGCCCAACTGATAAAATATGGGGGAAAAAAAGTAAAGTTCCAAAGGATGTTATTAAATATAACTATAAAAGAAAATATCCCCATCATGGAACGGGAGGCTGGGTACTATTTTAGATGAAATATAAAAATGAATTAATAAAAGCAATGTCTTTTTTAGGAAAAAAAAGAAACACTATTTTTTTAGGTCAATCAGTCTTGTATTCTGGAAATGCAATATTCAATACTTTAACAAAGGTTTCTTCGAAAAAGAAAATAGAATTACCAGTATTTGAAGATGTGCAAATGGGAATGTCCTTAGGTCTTGCGTTAAATGGGTTTGTTCCAGTTACATGTTTTCCAAGGTTTGATTTTCTTATTTGTGCAATGAATCAACTAGTCAATCACGTAGATAAAATGCGACAAATGTCCAGAGGTGAAGTCAAGCCCAGAATAATAATAAGAACCTCTATTGGTTCAAAAAATCCTCTTGATGGTGGCCCTCAACATACTCAAGATTTTACAATAGCAATGAAGAAATCCCTTAAAGAAGTAAAAGTTATTTACTTAAATAAACCAGAGATGATATTTTCTTCGTTTAAAAAAGCTTATGAAGACAAAGAGTCTTATTCATATTTATTTGTGGAGCATGGCGATTTTTATAATGATAAATGATTAATTAAATATAGAATTTTTTTATAACTATGGAATTAAAAGAACTTAAAAAATTTTTTGAAAAAAAAAATATTATAATAACAGGTGGAACAGGATTAATTGGCAGATTTGTTGTCAATAAATTATGTAATTTAAATGCAAATGTTAAAGTTGTTTCATTAGATGATTTTATAGCGGATGAAAGAGCACAACATATAAAAGGTGACCTTACAAACTTTGAATTTTGTAAAGAAATTACAAGAGATATCGATTATGCATTTCATGTATCTGGAATAAAAGGTTCTGTAAAAGTTACCATTGAGAAACCAGCTAGTTTTTTTGTACCACTTCTTATGATGAATACTAACTTTTTAGAAGCATGTCGCTTAAATAATGTTAAAAGACTGGTTTATACCAGCTCAATAGGTGCTTACTCCAGTAGAGAAATATTTGAAGAAAGTGAAGATGACAGCAATCAACCACCAATGGATATGTTTCCAGGATGGGCAAAAAGAATGGCTGAAATGCAAATTCAAGCCTATAAAAAACAATATAATCTTAAAAATTTTTTTTCTGTAAGGCCATGTAATGTCTATGGTCCTGGAGATAACTTTGATCCAGAAAACGCAATGGTAATCCCGACATTGATGAATAGAATATTTAATAAAGAAAATCCTGTAATAATTTGGGGTGATGGAACTGCAATAAGAGATTTTGCTTATGCAGGAGATGTTGCCGATGGCATTATATTAACGATTGTCAAAGGGACTGGTAATTTTGATTTTCTAAATCTAGGAAGTGGAAATGGTTATACAATTAAAGAATTAGTTGAAACACTTTCTCAAGTTACAAGTTTTAATTATAAATTTGATGAAACAAAAAACTCAGGCTTTCCAAGACGGATTATGAATATAGATAATGCAAAAAAGATTTTAGGTTATCAACCTAAAGTTTCATTAAAAGAAGGATTGCAAGAAACATGGTCTTGGTATTTAAAGAATAGTGATCAAAACCAAAAAAGACATAATTATTTCAAATAAATGAAAATTTACACTGAATGGACTTATCAAGATAAAAATTTAGATGGAGTTAAAAACCATGTCTAAAAACTTACTAATTACGGGTGGCTCTGGTTTTATTGGAACAAATTTATTAAAAGCACTCTCAAAATTAGAAGAATACACAATTCACGCAACATACTTTAACTCTAACTCTTTTTATAAAGTTAGTGGTGTAAATTATATTAAGGCTAATTTAGAAAATCCTGAGGATTGCTTTAAAGTTAGTAAAGATATGGATTTGATAGTTATGTGTGCAGCTAACTCATCTGGTGCAGCTGTGATGGAAAAAACCCCACTAGTTCATCTTACACCTAACGTGAGAATGAATATAAATATGCTAGAGGCAGCTTATTCACAATCAGTAGGTAAATTTATATTTATAAGTAGCAATACCGTTTATCCAGTCAGTGATCTACCTATGAATGAAAATGATGTAGATTATAATTTTTTTGAAAAATACCACGTAGTTGGCTGGATGAAGCGATTTTCAGAAATTGTCTGTGAAATATATTCAAAAAAAATAAAAAACCCTATGAAAACAATGGTGGTAAGACCAGGAAATTTGTATGGTCCACATGATAAATTTGATCCTGAAAAAGCAAAAGTCATTCCATCATTAATTGCAAAAGTAGCTAATAAACAAAACCCAATTAACGTTTGGGGGGATGGAAAAGATCTAAAAGATTTTTTATATATTGAAGATTTCTGTCAAAGTTTAATTGAGCTCATGAATTTTGATGAAGATTTTGATATATTAAATATAGCAAGCGGTAATTCAATAACTATTCAAGAAGTTTTAAAAATATTAATAAAATTAGAAAGTTTAGAAAATAGTGAAATTTTATATGATTTATCTAAACCAACCATGATACCAAAGAGACTAATTGATGTTTCAAAAGCTCAAAAAAAACTTAAATACAAATCTTCTATTTCAATGGAAGAGGGTTTAAAAAAAACAATGGATTGGTATAAAAATAATTATGATTTTAACAAGAACACCCTTTAGAATATCATTATTTGGTGGTGGTACAGACTATCCAGAGTGGTTCCAAAAAAAAGAGGGGCAGATTATCTCTTTAGCTATTAACAAATACTGCTACGTTACTGTTAGATATTTGCCACCATATTTTGATTATAATTATAGGATACGTTTTTTTTATGAACAAAAAGCAAAAAATATAAATGAAATATCAAATCCTGTTGTTAGAGAATCGCTTAAATATTATGAGTTTAAAAACAAAAAAATTGAGATTGTGCATCATGCCGATTTACCAGGACTATCAGGTCTAGGTGGGAGTTCAGCATTTGCAGTTGGAATATTAAATGCACTTAATAGATTAAAAAATAAAAATATAAGTAAAAAACAATTAGCTAACCAAGCTATTAACTTAGAAAGAAATATAATTGGAGATAAAGTTGGTTATCAAGACCAAATCATAGCAGCATATGGTGGATTTAGATCTGTTAAGTTTTTAAAAAGTGGAAATTATTCAGTCAATTCAATAAAATTAGATAATCAAAAAATCAACTACATCGAAAACAATTTTATACTTATTTACACTGGCCTTCAAAGATTCTCAAAAGACATAACATCTATTCTGTCGAAAAAAACTTTAGATAATAAAAATACAAAACATTTAAGTGAAATGGCCGAAGCCACGATTGAGGCAGAAAAAATTTTAAATGCAAAAAAGTTAGATTTAAAACAACTTTCGGACATAATGAATTATCAATGGTCTAGAAAAAAAGAATTAGCAGAAGGCATCACAAATAAAAAAATCGAAAAAATTTATAACTTAGGCTTATCTAGTGGAGCTGAAGGAGGTAAATTACTTGGTGCTGGTGGTGGTGGTTTTATACTGTTTATAGTCCCAAATAAGAATCTAGTGAAATTTAAAAAAAATTTTATAAAGTTCATGTCTGTAAAAGTTAAAGTAGATAATGTTGGGTCTGATATATTGTATAATTCATCAACAATTTAGCATCTTTCAATAAACTTTTTACACGCTGAAATAAATTATTTTTATCAAACCAAAATATATTATTGAACTATATGGGTATTTAAAACTATTTTTTAATTTTATAAATGGATCTATTAAAAAATGCCTCTAAGATAGTCATTAATTCAACCATACCATTTATGAGCGGATTAACACTTGATTCACCTGCCACTCTTGCAGGTTCATCTCCTGAAATATCCGCATAAGGTAAATTATTTCTTAGGCAGCCAATTGCTAGCTGTGTATGCACAGAAATTCTTGCTGAATCATTGTTGATTCCAATTCTATCGTATAAATCTCTTTTGACACATTTATAACCACCAAGAACATCTGTAAATTTTCCACCAAAAAGAATATTTACTAAACTTGTAAACATCCAATTTCCAAAAGAAGTAACAATAGTATCGTCTAAACTCTTTGCCCCATCTTTATATCTTGATACACAAACATACTCGAAGCCTTCTTTAGTTTTTTCTATTAATTCACCTAGTTTTTCAGGTATCATATTGTTATCGGGTGTAAATGGAATCACTAAGTATTCAGATGTTGCAGCTTTTACACCCATCATATAGGCGTCACAAATTTTTTTTTGTTTAGTGGCAATTCTGTATTTACTATATTCTTTATCTTGAACTGTTACACTAAATCCCTCCGCTCTTAAGTACTCTATAGTTCCATCGTTAGAACCACCATCAATACAAATTAATTCGTTAAATAGTGACTTGTTAATTCTTGGAATAATTAATTTGCAGCCAACAATTTCATTTAATGTTAGAATAACCAGCGAAAAAGACATTATTGTGCTTATCTATTATAATTATATAATTGTAAACATTTAAATTGTTATAAAATCAAAAAAAATAATATAAAAAGAAATTTACTATAAATAGTTTTAATTTTTTGAAACAAGTGTTATTCAGAAATTAGGTAAAAAATGAAGATAAATCAAAAATTAATAAAAAAAAATTTATTAGATATTGAAAATAATTTTAAAAATTTAAATGATAAATATTATTTAGACTTAATTCAAAATGCAGCATCAATGATCGTAAACTCGATCAAAAATAAAAAAAAAATAATTTTTTGTGGGAATGGAGGATCAGCAGCAGATGGAGAACATTTATGTGCTGAACTTGCTGGTAGATATCTAAAAAAACGAAAAGCGTATCCAGCTATTGCATTAACTGGTAATTCATCTCTAATAACAGCATTAGCAAATGATTATGGATTTGAAAATATATTTTATCGACAAATCGAATCTATAGGAGAAAAAGGTGATATTTTATTTGCAATAACAACATCAGGAAAAAGCAAGAATATTTTAAACATTTTGCAGTTAGCTAAAAAGAAAGGAATTAAAGTAATTCTTTTGACAAGCATGAAAGCTAAAAATTTAAAAAATAAAGTTGATTTAATAATTCCTGTACCATCGGAGAGAGTAGATAGAATACAGGAAATGCACATAGGAATTGGCCATATAATTTGTGAGACTGTGGAAAATTGTATAAATTAGAGCAAATTGTAATTTTTTGTGGTGGTTTTGGAACTAGATTAAAAAAAGTTTCAAAAGGTGTTCCAAAGTCATTAATGTCGATTAATGATAAAAATTTTATAGAGATACTAATACAAAACTTATCAAAATTTAATTTTAAAAAAGTTTTGCTTTTGTGCCATTATAAAGGGACTAAATTTTATAAAAAATATCACAATCAAAAAATAAATGGGTTAACTGTTAAGTGTATAATTGAAAAAAAACCACTTGGCACCCTAAAGAGCTTGATTAATGCAAAAAATAACCTAGAAAATTTTTTTCTTCTATCCAATGGAGATACTTTTTTTGATATTAACGTAGCCGATCTGTATAAAAAATTCGATTATAAGAGAAATTTGATGTCATTAGCTGCTGGGCAAATCTTAACAGGAGATAAATTAAGGTATCAAAATTTTTTAGTTAACAACAAATTGTTAAAAAAAGTTTATTATTCTAAAAAAAAAAATCAAATAATCAATACTGGCTTGGGTATTATAAATAAAAAAATACTAAACCATGTGAAGAAAGAATCAAATTCGTTTGATAAACATTTAATTAAATCTTTAATCCCTAAAAAAAAAATTCAAGTGGAGATTTACAAAAAAAATTTTATTGATATTGGGACACCAAAAGATTTAAATTTTTTTACCAAAAATATAAACTATTACACAAAAAAACCAGCTATTTTCTTGGATAGAGATGGTGTTATAAATTATGATTATGGCTATGTGCATAAAAAAACAAATTTTATTTGGAAAAAAAAGGTTATAGAAGCAATTAAATATTTGAATAACAAAAATTATTCTGTTTTTATTATTTCTAATCAATCTGGAGTAGGTAGGGGATATTATTCTACAAAAGATGTCGAGGCATTGCATTATTGGCTCAGAAATAAATTGAAAGACAATGGCGCATACATTGATGATGTTTTTTTTGCTCCTTATTACGATAAATCAAAAATAAGATTTACCAAGAAAGACAAAATGTTAAGAAAGCCAGAAATTGGAATGATTAATAAAGCAAATGAAAACTGGAACATAGATATGAAAAATTCTTATGTCATTGGAGACTCGAGTGTTGATAATAATCTTGCTATAAATGCTAAATTAAAATATGTAAAAGTTAATAATAAAAGTAATTTACTCAATATTGTCAAAAAAATCTGTAGGTAGTTTTTATGATTAAGAAGAATGAAAAAATTTTTGTAGCTGGCCATAATGGATTAATTGGAGCAGCTATAGTCAAGCAACTCAAGCTTAAAGGTTATAAAAATATTGTTACGATAGATAAAAAAAAATTAAATTTGATTAATCAAAATGATGTTTTTAAGTTTTTAAAGAAAACACAACCTAAAGTTACAATAATTGCTGCCGCTAAAGTAGGTGGAATATATGCCAACAATGTCTATAGAGGTGAGTACGTGTACCAAAATTTAGCTATACAAAATAATTTAATACATGGATCCTATATAAATGGAGTAAAAGAGCTAATTTTTTTAGGTTCAAGCTGTATATATCCAAGGTTATGCCCGCAACCGATTAAAGAAAAATATCTATTATCAAAGAGTCTTGAAAAAACCAATGAAGGTTATGCTGTAGCCAAAATTTCAGGAGTACTAATGTGTCAAAGTTATAATCATCAGTATAAAACAAATTATAGATGTATAATGCCAGCAAATTCATATGGACCGGGAGATAAATACGACAAACTTAATTCACATTTTTTTCCAGCTCTTATACAAAAAGTAGTAGATGCTAAAAAGAATAAAAAAAAATTTATTAAATTGTGGGGAAATGGACAGGCAAAAAGAGAACTAATATTTAATGAAGACATAGCAAATGCATGTGTATTTTTTTTAAATAAAAAAACAAAAGAAACATTAATAAATATTGGAACAGGCAAAGATCAAAAGATCATTGATTATGCGAAATTTGTCATGAAAGAGCTTAATTATAAAGTTAAAATTAAATTTGATAAATCCAAACCAAATGGTGTACCGCAAAAATTACTGGATATATCTTTAGCAAAAAAATATGGATGGAGAGCTAAAACAGACTTAAAAACTGGATTTTGGAAAACTTATCATAGTTTTATAAAAAATATTTATAATTAAATCTTTAATTTATTGCATTTGAAGATTAATAATAAAAAAAGACTAACAAAAATTGATAAAGAAAAAACCCTTAATATGAATCTTATTTTATCATGATATTTAATTTCAACAATTTCACTATTATTACTTGAGTATGTTAAAAAGTTACCAATAGAGAGGCATTTTTTATTATTACAAGTCCAGTTTTTATCAAAAACGAAAGGTAAAACTGGATAAAGATCAAAGTTATTATTTAAGTTAATTTTATAAAAAGAATTTTTTTCTTTAATAAAATTTCCATCAATCTTTGTAAATAATTTTTTTTCATTATTTAAACATTCCATAATTGAATATTCACATTTATTAATTTTTCTTATTAATTCCTCAGGGTTTATGATGCCAAGTAAGTCAATCTTGTTTTTAATAAAATAAAAATCTCTATCGTGCAGATTTAAGATGTCCACTATTTCAAAATAATTATCATTTAATAAATTTAATTCATTCTTAGAAATAAACGAATAATCTATGTTGAAAATACTTAAAAAGAATAAATTTTTGAGATGATCTATTTGAGGCGTGGTTTCAGAATAATAATAATCTTGATTTCGCTGTTTAAAAAGAATGGTATTTTTAACATTTTTAAAAGTACTATTAAATGGAAATAAATTAAATTTTGTCAAATCTTTACTGTCATAAATACCATACTCAGCAGAATTATTTCCATCTAAAAACTTAAAAGCATCTGGTCCCAAATAAACTCTATTAAAATTGTTTTCAATATTTAAATTATCAAAAAAATTAATCATAATTAAGTTTGTTGGCTTATTGAGAATAAAATTATTTGTATTTAGCATATTGCCTGAAATATTTTTTCCAAAATAAAGCATAGAATAGGTAAAAAGAAAAATAATTATAAAATTTCTAAAAACTTTTTTTATTTGATGAAAGTATTGTAAACAAATCAAGCTAGATAAGATAAGAGTAAAATCTCTTGTCCACCAAGCGCTTGATAAAATAAAGTCAAATATTGTTAAAAAAACAGTAAAATTACAGATAAGAATTATTAAAAAAATATATTTGAGATTAACAAATTTTTTTTCTTCTCTTAATAAAAAAATAAATAGAAACGCCAGAACAATTAAATAAGGATTAGATGGCAATCTATTAATAGCTTTAAAGGATCCATTGAAAGGATAAAAAGACTTAAAAAATTCATTAAATCCAGGATTACCACTTGTGAAGCCCATGTTTATCACATCGTTGTAAGGCTTTAACGCTAAAAAAATATCACCATAGTAATACAACTTTTCAAGCAATAGAAGAATTAACACAATTAAAAATGTATAAAGTTTGTAGCTTTTAATTATTTTCATTTTGTTTTCTGAAAAAATAAAAAGAAGTATCAAAAAAATACAATAAAAAAAAATAAATCTAATATGACCATTTTCAAAAAATAGAAAAAAAAATATTGAGAATTTTATATAATCAGCATGAAAGTTTCTTTTTAGTATCTTTAAGAAATAATATGAAACTACAAAAACAAAAGTAAAATTAGAAGATGCAGTAATCCAATCATCAGAATAGTGATAATTAAGATTTGTATTAGAAAAAATAATTAATGGAACAAAAAAAATTACATAATTCTTTACATTAAATAATTTATTAATTTTAATGAAATAGAAACTTTGAAGCGAAAGATGAAAAAAAGTTATTAAAAAATAAAATAATTTTGCATTACTTGCAAATAGTAAGAGTGGGTTTAAATGAACCCCATTACCTGTTGGAAAATTAATACCGGGTCCAACAGCATCTGAAAAGAATATGAATGGATTTAGGTAATTTATAGATATTAAATTTGAAGAAAAAAACCCATGTTTATAATCCTCTAAATCCATTATTCCAAAAATTATTATAGGAATAGTAAAAATTAAAATTAAAAAAAATAAAAATAATATTTTAATTATATCTAAATTATTTAAGTTAAATTTAATGTTTGTCATTTATTTTATTTAAAATGATCAATATCATTCAAGTTATTAATATCGATTAAAACTTTTATTATCAACTAAACTATAAGAGCAGGACATTTCTTGAAGAGTTTTTAGTTTAATTAGCTTTATTAATCAATCCTAATTTTTTTAATTTTAATTAAAAAGTAAAACTAGAAAGAATATATTGATTAAAGCTAGTATTGATAAATGTATTTTGATACTAATTTCAAATATAAAAAATATATATAACATTCAAATATAAAATGAAACAAAACAAAAATAAAGTTTCAAATAAAACATTTAATGAATTAGATACCTCAATTTTATTAAAGACAATAATGAAAGCTGAAGAAAAATAAATTATAATGAAAAAATATTTTTTTAGCTCATCAGACTATATAT
>MDTF01004166.1_pt1 | contig 16277 bp, 15 predicted proteins | sample 811191 | NCBI WGS metagenome assembly MDTF01 (sample SAMN05326649, study PRJNA326480) | marine metagenome | isolation source: seawater | place: Southern Ocean | collected 2011 | reverse complement strand
GGTCTCAGGTACTTGTTTTGCAGAGATGGGAAACAAAGTTACTTGCGTAGATATTGATCCAATAAAAATAGAAAAATTAAATAAAGGTGTTATTCCTATTTTTGAACCTGGCTTAGAACAAATGGTTTTAAAAAATGTAAAAAACAAAAATTTATTTTTTACAACAGAATTAAACGAAGCTTTAAAGGGTTCTGAAATTGCTTTTATAGCGGTTGGAACTCCTATGGGGGCGGATGGGTCTGCAGATTTACAATATGTATTGGCAGTTGCAAAGTCTATTGGACAAAACATGCAAAAAAGATTGGTGGTAGTAGATAAATCTACAGTACCAATTGGAACTGCAGATAAAGTGAAGGCAACCATTCAAAAAGAATTAGATATTAGAAAGGTTGACTTAGAATTCGATGTAGTTTCTAATCCTGAGTTTTTAAAAGAAGGCGCAGCGATTGCTGATTTTATGAAGCCTGATAGGGTAGTTATTGGTTCGGATAGTGATTTTGCTATTAAGTTAATGAAACAACTATACCATCCTTTTTGTATGTCTAGAGATCGATTTATCTCGATGGATATTCGTTCGGCTGAAATGACAAAATATGCTGCAAATGTCATGTTGGCAACTAAAATTTCATTTATGAATGAAATTGCAAATATTTGTGAAAAGGTAGGAGCGGATGCAAATCAAGTACGAATAGGTATTGGTTCAGATCAGAGAATAGGCTATAGTTTTATATATCCAGGGGCTGGTTATGGGGGTTCTTGTTTTCCGAAAGATGTGAAAGCACTGACAAAAATAGCAAAAGAACATGGGTATACTGCCCAATTAATCACTGCAGTTGAAGAAGTGAATGACGCGCAAAAATTAGTCATTGCTCAAAAAATAGTCAAACGATTTGGAGAAGATTTAACAGGTTGTACCTTTGGTGTTTGGGGCTTGGCATTTAAGCCAGGAACAGATGACATGCGAGAAGCACCAGCTATTTATGTAATCAAGGAACTTGTAAGTAGAGGTGCCAAAATAAAAGCATATGATCCAAAAGCGGTAAATGAAGCCCAAGAGCATTACTTGAAAGGAATTCAAAATATTGAGTATGTAGAATCTAAATATGAAGTATTAAAGAATGCGGACGCATTAGTTTTATTAACTGAATGGAAAGAGTTTAGATCTCCTGATTTTGAAGAGCTGAAAAATCAATTAAAAAACCCTATTATTTTTGATGGTAGAAATCAGTACAATACCTTTAATTTAGAAGAAAAAGGATTTGAATATTATCAAATTGGAAAACAGTAAAATGAAAATATTAGTTACCGGAGCAGCTGGATTTATAGGATTTCATTTATGTAGATCACTTTTAAGGAAAGGTCATACAGTAGTTGGTCTTGATAATATAAATGATTATTATGACGTCAATTTAAAATATGCGCGCTTAAATGAATTAGGAATAGTTAGAGGTGAAGCAGAGATGTTTTTAAATAAATCCATTGGAGATTTATTTAATGATTCTTTTGAATTTGTTAGAATGAATTTAGAAGATCGTGAGAACTTACCAGTTCTTTTTAATGAAAATAAATTTGATATGGTTTGTAACTTAGCAGCGCAAGCAGGAGTTAGGTATTCTATTGAAAACCCCGAATCTTATATAGATAGTAATATCGTGGGTTTTTTGAATATTTTAGAATGTTGCCGCCATAATAAAATAAAACATTTATTGTATGCAAGTAGTTCAAGTGTATATGGAGAAAATAAAAAGGTTCCTTTTTCAACATCTGACAATGTAGATCACCCGATTAGTTTGTATGCTGCTACAAAAAAGAGTAACGAATTAATGGCACATACATATAGCCATTTATTTAATACACCTACAACAGGGCTTCGTTTTTTTACTGTATATGGCCCATGGGGAAGACCAGATATGGCACCAATGTTATTTGCTAATGCTATATCAAATAATAAAGCTATTAAAGTTTTTAATAACGGAAATATGAGTAGAGACTTTACTTATATAGATGATATTATTAATGGCATTGAAATTTTATTGAATAAACCACCAAGTCAAGATGAAATTAATCCTGCCTATAGAATTTCTAACATAGGAAATGGTCATCCAGAATCTTTAGGAAATTTTATAAAAGCAATAGAAAGTAATTTTGGTAAAGAAGCTGAAAAAGAATTTTTACCAATGCAAGCAGGAGATGTTCCTCAAACATGGGCAGACATCTCAGAAATAGAAAAATTAGGCTATAAAAGCACTGCTCAAATTAAAGAAGGTGTAGAGAAATTTGTGACTTGGTATAAAAAATATAAAAAAATCACGAAATGAAAGTATTAATCACTGGAGGTGCAGGTTTTATAGGGTCACACGTTATTCGCTTGTTTGTAAGTAAATACCCGGAATATCAGATTTTTAATCTAGATTCCTTGACGTATGCAGGGAATTTAGAGAATTTAACTGATATTGAAAATAAAGAAAATTATACTTTTATAAAAGGTGATATTACTGACGAAACCTTAATAGAAAATATTTTTCAAGAATACAAATTCGATACTGTAATTCATTTGGCAGCAGAATCTCACGTAGACAGATCTATTGTAACCCCCTTAACATTTGCTAAAACCAATATTTTAGGAACCATGATTTTATTAAATTCATTTAAAAAATTATGGCAAAATAATTGGAATCATAAATTATTTTACCATGTAAGTACAGACGAGGTATATGGTTCTTTAGGATCCACAGGTTTGTTTACAGAAACAACTTCTTATGATCCAAATTCACCCTATTCTGCATCAAAAGCAAGTTCAGATCATTTTGTAAGAGCCTATGGCGAAACATACGGAATGCCTTATGTTATAAGTAACTGTTCAAACAATTATGGGGCAAACCAATTTCCAGAAAAACTAATACCACTTTTTATCAATAATATTATTAATAATAAAGCATTGCCTGTGTATGGAGACGGAAAATACACCCGAGACTGGTTATTTGTAGAAGACCATGCCTTGGCAATAGATTTGGTTCTTCATAAAGGAAACAACCATGAAACGTATAATATTGGAGGTTTTAATGAATGGCAGAATATTGCATTGATTCAATTATTATGTCAACAGATGGATGAAAAGTTGGGGAGAGAAAAAGGCGAAAGTAAAAAACTAATAGTCTATGTGAAAGATAGACCAGGGCATGATTTACGTTATGCAATAGATGCTACTAAAATTCAAAAAGAGTTGGGCTTTAATCCTAGTGTTACGTTTGAACAAGGGTTATCAAAAACAATTGATTGGTATTTGAATAATACAGAATGGATGCAACGTATTGTAAGTGGTGCATATGAAGATTATTATAAAAAACAATACAATTAATATGAAAGGAATTATTTTAGCTGGAGGCTCAGGTACACGATTATTTCCACTGACGATTGCTGTTAGTAAACAATTATTACCTGTCTATGATAAACCAATGATTTACTACCCTTTATCGGTTCTAATGTTGGCTGGAATTCGTGAAATATTAATAATAACGACACCGCATGACCAGAGTGCTTTTAAAAAATTATTAGGAGATGGATCTCAGGTAGGTTGTAAATTTGAATATGCTATTCAACCAGAGCCAAATGGTTTAGCTGAGGCTTTTATTATTGGAGAGAAATTTATAGGAAAAGATAAAGTTGCGCTTGTTTTAGGAGATAATATTTTCTATGGAAGTGGTTTTGGTGCTTTGTTGCGAAGTAAAACAGATGTTATTGGAGCAGCAGTTTTTGCATACCCCGTTCATGATCCAGAGCGTTATGGTGTGGTAGAGTTTGATACAGATAATAAAGTGATAAGTTTAGAAGAGAAACCTAAAAAGGCAAAATCAAATTATGCGGTTCCTGGATTGTATTTTTATGACAACCGTGTTGTTGAATTCGCTAAAAATGTACTACCTTCAGAAAGAGGAGAAAAGGAAATTACTACGTTAAACCAAATGTATTTAGAGAAAGCTGAACTAGAAGTAGGTATTATGACAAGAGGAATGGCTTGGTTAGATACCGGTACGGTAGATTCTATGGATGCTGCAACAGAATTTGTACGTGTAATTGAAAAACGAACCGATAAAAAGATAGCCTGTATAGAAGAAATTGCTCTTTTACATGGTTTTATTTCAAAGGAACAAGCATTAGAAGTAGCTAGGAAATACGGGAAAAGTGGGTATGGAGAATATATTAAAAAATGTGCACAAGAATGATGGACAAAGTAAAAATAATAGAATTACCCAAAATTTTAGATCCTAGGGGAAATTTAAGTTTTTTAGAATCTAGTAACCACATACCTTTTGAAATTAAAAGAACCTATTGGATTTATGACGTTCCTGGTGGCGAAATTAGAGGCGGTCATGCATTTAAGGAACAGCAGGAATTAATAGTAGTTCTTTCTGGGAGTTTAGATGTTATTGTTTTTGACGGAATTGAGGAAAAGAAATTTTCATTAAATAGATCCTATTATGGTTTATATATACCTAATGGACTTTGGCGGCATATGGAAAATTTCTCAACAAATACTTTCGCATTAGTAGTTTCAAATACTCTTTTTAAGGAAAAGGATTATATAAGAGATTTTGATAAATTCAAGAAAATAAAACAGTATGGTGAAAAATAATACAGTATTTGATTGTTCGTTGATTGAATTACCAAGAATAAAAAACAGATCTGGTAATATTACTACAATTGAAAATGATATTCATATTCCGTTTGCTGTAAATAGAGTTTTTTATTTATATGATATACCAGGAGGTGAAGACAGAGGGTCGCATGCACACTTAGATTGTCATCAATTTTTAGTTGCTGCTTCAGGCAGTTTTGAAGTGTTATTAGATGATGGAAATGTAAAAAAGACAATTATGTTAAACCAACCATTCAGAGGTCTACATATTCCACCTGGTATTTGGGCATCTGAAGTTAATTTTTCTTCAGGATCAATATGTTTGGTTTTGGCTTCTCATATATATGATGAAAAAGATTATATAAGAGATTACGAAGAGTACAAATTAAAATTTAAGAAAAAGTGATTCACCCATTATCAGACGTACAGAGTAATAATATTGGAAGTGGTAGCTATATCTGGCAATTTGTTGTTGTTTTAAAAAATGCAATAATTGGAGAAAATTGTAATATCAATTCGCATGTTTTTATAGAAAATGATGTGATTATTGGAAATAATGTTACTATAAAAAGTGGTGTACAAATTTGGGACGGTGTTACTATAGAAGATAATGTCTTTATCGGTCCAAATGTTACATTTACAAATGATTTGATTCCTAGATCAAAACAATATCCAGAAAAATTTCAAAATACACTTATTAAAAAGGGTGCTTCTATTGGTGCAAATGCAACAATAATTGCAGGAAATGAGATTGGTGAATTTGCACTCATAGGCGCTGGTGCTGTAATAACAAAGAAAGTTGGGGGACATGAAGTTTGGGCAGGAAATCCAGGTAAAAAAATAGGTTATATATCTGATAAAGGAGATTTACTTGATTTAGAATTAGTGAGTAAGAAGTCAGGTAAGAAATATGTATTTATAAATAAACACTTAGTGAGTAATGATTAAATTTTTAGACTTACAGAAAATAAATAGGCAATATGAGAAAGAACTTAAAGAAGCCGCTTTTAGAGTTATAGACTCTGGTTGGTATTTAATGGGGAAAGAATTGGAAAGTTTCGAAACCAATTACACCTCTTTTTGTGGTACTAAATTTTGTTTGGGTGTTGCCAATGGATTGGATGCATTACGTTTAATTTTCAAAGCCTATATAGAAATGGGAATTATGAAAAAAGGAGATGAAGTTATTGTTCCTGCAAATACATACATCGCTTCTGTTTTAGCTATTTCTGATAATGATTTAGTCCCTGTTTTTGTAGAGCCAAATAAAGAAACTTACAATTTAGATAGTGAAAAAATTGAAGCTGCCATTACCTCAAAAACAAAGGCAATTTTAACCGTTCATTTGTATGGTCAAATTTCTATTGATCAAAAGATGCTAGTTATCTGTAAAAAGCATAATTTAAAATTAATTGAAGATGGTGCGCAATCTCACGGAGCTACTTGGAATAGAAAAGTTTCAGGAGCTATAGGTGATGCAGCAGGTCATAGTTTTTACCCAGGCAAAAATTTAGGTGCGCTTGGAGATGGTGGTGCGGTAACTACTAATGATTCTGAATTGGCAAACACAATCAGTGCATTACGTAATTATGGATCTCATAAAAAATATGAAAATAAATTTCAAGGATTAAACTCTAGACTTGATGAGATTCAAGCAGCTTTTTTAGATATTAAATTAAAATATATTCAGACAGATATTACAGGTAGAAGGAGAGTGGCGAATTATTATTTAGATCATATTAATAATTTAAAAATTATATTGCCTATGGTTCTAAATCAAGAAGGGCATGTTTGGCACTTATTTGTTGTAAAAACAAAAAATAGAGCTAAATTACAATCCTATTTATCCGATAACGGGATTCAAACATTGATTCATTATCCAATACCACCGCACAAACAATCAGCTTATAAAGAAATGAATCATTTGTCTTTTCCAATTGCAGAAAATATACATGAAGTAGTCATTAGCTTACCTCTAAATCCGGTAATGAGTGATGAAGAACTGATCACAGTTGTGAAGGTAATAAATCTTTTTGATGTTTAATTTAGTAAAAATAGTTTTTTATTTTTTTAAAAGACCTTTGAAATTAGGTAATTCTTATTTTAAGCAATTATTTTATTTTATTTTATTAAATAAAATAAATTTTCTAAAAAAACGTATTATTTTTTCAAATTTCCCAACGTTTAATCAATCGACTCTATGTGAAGGGAAGGGTATGGTTTATATTGGGTATAATTGTTCTTTTGGATATAAATTAGGGGGTTTTCATAGAGGCGGTGCTATTGAACTTCAAGCTCGTTACAATGAGGCCATAATTAAAATTGGTAATAATATTTCTACAAATAATAATATTATGATTTGTGCTGCAAATTATATAGAAATTGGGGATGATACATTAATTGGTCAATATGTTACAATAATGGATTTTGAAGCTCATGGGCTTAATCCTAATAAAAGAAAGGTAGTTGGTGAAATTGGTAAAGTAATTATTGGTAAAAATGTGTGGATTGGAAATAATGTTATTATCCTTAAGAATTCAGAGATAGGTGATAACACGATTATTGCAGCAGGAGCAATTGTAAACGGTAAATTTCCAGCTAATGTAATAATCGGGGGTATTCCCTCGAAAATCATTAAACCTTTACCTTAATGAAACAAAAATCTTCTTATACAGAAATAATTAAAGGGGCTTCTTTATTTGGTGGCGTGCAAGTTATTAATATTATTATTCAAATAATTCGATCAAAAGTGATCGCTTTATTGTTAGGGCCTTCAGGGATTGGGGTTATGGGGTTGTTTAATTCCTCTTTGGGTTTAATTAGTAGTCTTACCAACTTTGGATTGAGGGTTAGTGCAGTAAAAGATATAGCTGCTGCTAACGGCTCGCAAAATAAACAACGTATTTCTATAACTATAACTATTCTTCGTCGTTTAGTTTGGGTTACGGGAGTTTTAGGAACTTTAATGGTGTTAATTTTGTCGCCATGGTTGAGTCAGCTTACATTTGGAAATAAAGATTATACTTTTGCATTTATTTGGCTTTCAATTACACTTTTATTTCAGCAACTTAGCATCGGGCAATTAGTGGTTTTACAAGGAATGCGTAAATTAAAACTTTTAGCCAAGGCTAATGTTATGGGTAGTGCGTTAGGATTGATAGTTACTTTACCCTTATATTATATTTACGGATTGGATGGAATAGTTCCTGGTATATTTGTGACAAGTTTAATCGTTTTATTATTGTCTTTGTATTTTTCAAGTAAAATAAAGCTTGAATTTGTTAAGGTGACCCTAAGGCAAACTTATCTTGAAGGTAAAAACATGTTAGTTATGGGGTTTTTTATAAGTCTCAGTAGTTTAGTTACGGTAGGAGCATCTTATATTGTTCGTGTTTTTATAAGTCGTATTGGGAGTGTTGAGCAAGTGGGGCTCTATACTGCGGGATTTGCTATTATAAATACATATGCAGGGTTAATATTTTCAGCTATGGGTTCTGATTATTATCCTCGACTATCAGAGGTATCTCACAATAATAAATTATGCAAACAAGTAGTAAATCAACAAGCAGAGATTATGATATTAATTATAGCTCCGATATTAATTACTTTTTTAGTTTTTATTAATTGGGTTGTAATTTTATTGTATTCCAAACAATTTATTTCGCTAACAGGTATGCTTTATTGGGCGGCTTTAGGTATGTTCTTTAAAGCAGCTAGCTGGTCTATAGGTTTTATTTTTTTGGCAAAAGGAACGGCAAAATTATTTTTTTTAAATGAATTAATTTCAAATATTTATTTATTAGGTTTAAATTTTATGGGGTATTATTATGGCGGTTTAACAGGTTTAGGGGTGTCTTTTTTAATTTCTTATATTCTTCATTTTATTCAAATGTACGCGGTAACAAAAATAAAATTCGAATTTTCATTTGAATATGCTTTTATAAAAATATTTGTAGTTCAATTTTCACTGGCAATTATTTGCTTTTTATTAATGAATATTATTAGTAATACAAATCATTATTTTTATGGAGTAGTACTTATTTTATTTTCTTCTGTTTATTCATTCAGAGAATTAGATAAAAGAATTGATTTAAGAAGAATTTTTAATAATTTCAGAAGAAAAGAATAGAATGAATAATATAGAAAATCCATTAGTTTCAATTGTAATACCTTCATATAATCATGAAAAATATATTGAGGAAACTATTATCAGTGTTATGGAACAAACATATAATAATATTGAACTTATTGTTATAGATGATGGCTCAACTGATAATTCTCGCGAAGTTATAGAAAAATGCCTAATTAAGTATAGTTTTAAGTTTGTTAAAAAAAAAAATGAAGGATTAATAAAAACTTTAATTTATGGATTAGAGTTAATCACTGGTAAGTATTATCAAGCATTAGCATCTGATGATATAATTTATAAAGAGAAGATAGAAAAACAAGTAAATTTTTTAGAAAGCAAGTCCGAATATGCTATGGTGTATTCTGATTGCAATAGATTTTACGAGAAACTTAACTTAAAAATAAAGGCAAGTAAAGATTATAATTTTAGAGGGGGAGATATATTTAATGAAATTTATACAAGTTATTTCAGTATTCCCGCGTTGACAGTTTTAATAAAAAGTGATATTATCAAAAGTTATGGATATTTGGGAGAGTTTAAGGTAGAAGATTGGATCCTCTGGAATAGAATTAGTTTTTCAAATAAAATAGGCTTTATTGATGAGCCTTTAGCTTTATATAGAATACATGAAAATAATATGCACAAGAATTTTTATATGACAGAACAAGAAAAATTTAAAGTCTTGAATTATATAAATAAAAGTTTTAGTATTGATGAGAAATTATACAAATTAGCAGTTAATAACACTGTATTTAAACAAGCACGAAATTACAATCGAGGAGTCATTTATTGTAAGAAACATTTTATTAAAGGTGTGTACCGAAAATTAAATAAGAATATGAGTATTAATATAAATATAAAGGATATTGCTAAGTTTTTATTTAGATGGTGGTAATAATTTCGAAAATCAATTTATTATAAAATAATGCGTTATTTACTATATATAATTTTATTGTTTAACAATATATATATCAGCAATATTGATGGTTTTCCAATTTCTGTATTTGTCAATTTATTAATAGTCGTTTATCTATTAATATTCCGAAAAAGCTCGACGAATAATATTAGAAGCAGTAAAATTATTTCTTTTTTAATGATAATTTTTACATATTCTATATTAAATGGAACTTTAAGTCAAAGTATCTATTATCCATATGTCATTGTAATGAATATAATTTTTATTATCACAATTACTTTATATTTAAATTCTTATTATAATCATTCTATTCTTTTATTAACATTAGCAGTATTTATTATAAATAATATTATTACCGCCGGGCTTATTGTTCAATCCTCTGCTGTTATTGAATTTGCAGGAAAATTTAATGATATATTCAATATAACATCAAGAACAACATACCGTATCAATGGTATTACAGGAGGTACTTTAAAAGCAGGTATTATCTCCTATTATATATTTTTTTTATCAGTTTATTTTGTGCAAAATAAACCTTTGAAATATTTACTTGCTTCTACATCAGTTGCTTTTTCATTTTTTCAAGCTAGAACTGCGATGTTATTTATGGGTATTACCATAATTTTTTACTTGGCATATTCACTTAGGACATTTAAGAAACAAATAAAACCTAAAAATTTTCTTTCATTAATTTTATTAATTTCATTAATTTTTTCAGTAGCTAGATCTAGTACTAAATATCTCAAAACGAATTATAGTTTTTTTGAAGGAACTATTGCTTGGCAGAAAGAAGCATTGGATAATGGCTTAGATACAGGCTCTGTAAGCTCTCTCAATAAAACTGTTGAAAGGGAGCTCAATAGGGCTTTAAATAAATCTAGCTTCTTGGGATTATTCGTAGGTAATGGTCAAACTAATTGGAAAGGAGAAGATTCAGTCAAATCAGATAATGGTTTTGTAGTTCAGTTTATAGGGTTTGGTGTTTTAGGTTCAATTATTATTTGGTTCGGTTATTTGATGTTATTTGGAATACTTCGAAATAGATACCGAAGTATAAACAAACAATTTATCTTTATTTATTTAAATTTATTCTTTTGTCACTTATTATTGAATTATAAGAGCACAAGTTTAATAGGGTTCAATTATTTACATCCATTTATTATTTCTTTATGGGTTATTCACTTTGAACTTAATAAAAGTAACAAACATGGAGTTTAAAGAGGATAAATAGAGTGCAATTTTTTTTTATATTATTTATTGGTATTACTCAATAAATGTCTAAATCAATTTAATGTTGTATTTATTGGAAGTAGATGGTAGCTATTGTCATAGTATATTGTTTAGCAACAAAGTTATATGCTGTAAATATCTTTAATTATTTTATAAGTTACTTAAATAGAGTTTTTATAGTTCTTTATAAATGATGAATTATTTAAATAGTAACTTTTAATAAATTAACTAGTATCTATTGCGTTCAAAATAAAGTATTAATTTTTTTTATGAATATAATTAATTTAGTAAATAGCATTAGTATTACTTCTATTCCTAGTAGATGGACGGATTTCTTAAATAGAAATAGTAAAGATTCTAACACATCTCTAATTGAACTAAAAGAAATGAAAAAAATATTTTCATTTAAAAAGGAGGAAACAATTATTCACGGGCATCATGTTAAATCAATGACTATTTTTTTGATTTTCAACTTTTTTTATAACTACAAAAATATTTATACTGTTCATGGGTCTTACCTTTATTTGTCAAAAATAAATAAAACACTGTTTAGTTTTGTTATCAATAACGCGGATTTTATTGTGTTTGTAAACACTACGCTCTATGATCAATTACCATTAAAAATAAAGAATAAAATAGTAAAAAAATATCAAATTATTTTTAATGGTGTAGAAAATGAGTGTAAATTTGAAAATATAGATGTATTAAAAAAGTATAATTTAGATAAAAAAAAAAACTTATATTTTTCATCCGGCTAGGTTTGTTGAAGAAAAGAATCATACAATAGTTATAGGAGGGTTTAATTTAGCATCCAAGATAAACCATGACTTAAGACTTGTTCTAGCAGGGGAAGGTAAACTAAGGCCTATTATTGAGGCTAAGATAGCGGAATTAAAATTAGAAGAAAAAGTTAACCTAATTGGCCTGATTGATAAAGATGAGGTTTATAATTTTTACAAATCTGCTGAAGTGTTTATAATGCCATCAGTGTCAGAAGGTTTGAATGTTTCTTTTCTGGAAGCATTATCAATGAATTGTAAAATAGTGGTTAGTAATATTAATCAATTTACTCAGCCAGTAGAGTCATCAAATTTTTCTTTTGATGAATTAAATATTACACTCGCAGATCCAAACGATATACATTCTATTTCAGAAGCATTTCTAAAATCAGTTCATAAAGAAAAACTAAACTTAAAAGAGAATCCTTTTAGTATAGATAATATGATATCTAGTTATCTAAACTTATATAAAAAGGTGTTATGATTATAGAGTTTACAGGCATCCCTGGAGCGGGAAAATCAACGATAATTAACGGTATAAGTGAATTAAGTTTAAAAATTCCGATTATTTTTAATGTAGAGAAATATATAAGAGACCGTTCTTTTTTTAAATTACCAGGCACAATAGGTTTTGATATTATTTTGTTTTTCAATTTCTATAAATTAAAGAGAAAAGATTACTTATTGTTATCGAGGTCATTAACTGTTTTGAAAAAGAATAATAACAGAATTTTACATAAAATAAATATATTAAGAAATATTTTTAAAAAGTTAGTTATAAACAGGTTTATTCAAAACAAGAAAGAATATTTCTTAATAGATGAAGGTTTAAGCCATATTCCAATGTCTTTGTTTGTTGATATTAATAGTGAAATTATAAAATCTGAAGTAATTGATTTTTTTAAAAATTTACCTAAGATTGATAAGTTATTATTAATTGATGCAGACGATTTGAGCCTTATTAAAAGAGTTACTATTAGAGGGGGGAAAGGGCATAAAAGAATAGATTTTTCTAAAAAAGAAAATGTTGTACTGTTTATGTCTAAATCTAGAGATATTTTAGATCTTTTAAAGCAAGAATTAAGACCAGATATATATATGAACATGAATACAAGTCCAGATATACAGAATATAATTAAATTAATAGGTTTAAGAAATGTATAAACTTTCAAAAGACTTAATAGAAGTCTTATCAAAAAATAAAATATCTTATTGTCATTGGAAAAGTAATCTTTTATTAGAAGAAGCTTTAGGAGGATATGACGATCTAGACTTATTGGTTAAAAAATCGGATGTTCAAGGTTTTGAATCATTGATTTTGAACTTAGGTTTTAAAGAAGCATCTAATAAGAATTTGGGCATTCCATCTGTAAAGCACTTTTATGGGCTAGATAAAGAGTCTGGAGAGATTCTTCATTTGCATGTATATTATCAGATTAAAACAGGGCCAAGTTGGACAAAGTTTATGCGATTTGATATTGAGGAGGTTTTACTTACTAATCTTACTGAGCATGAAAGTGGAATGCCAATTCCAGAAAAACATATAGAATTTGCTATTTTCATTATTAGAATAATGATGAAATACTCAAAACTTAATGAATATATTCTAGTAAAGAAAGAAGAATCTAGAACAAAAAAAGAAATTGCTTTTTTGTTAGAAGGAATGGATAAAGATAGTCTTGATGCATTTCTTAAAAGATGCTTTCCTAGTTTAACTCTGGAATCTTTTTTTAATTATGTAAAGATTATTCAAAGAGGAAATTTTATAACTCGATACATTCAAGCGATTAAACTAAAAAGAAAATTAGATAGATATTTGTATCAAGGTATGTTATTAAATACATATAATAATTTAACTCAATTTAAATATAGATTACTGAATAAAGTATTTTACAAACAAAAGAAAAAGTTACATACTGGAGGAGCCATTATTGTGGTTGCTGGCTTAGATGCTACAGGTAAAACAACAATTACTAATGATTTAAAAAAATGGTTAGGAAAAAATTTCAGCACTTTACTTATCCACTTTGGAAAGCCTTCTTCTTCATTGCTAACTTTGCCAATAAATTTGTTGATTAAAATAGCAAGAAAAGGGACTTCAATTGAAGGAGAATTAAGGTCAAGTACAAAAACAAAAAAAGGAAATAAATCTTATTTATTTTTAATAAGGCAAGTTGTCTTGGCTTATGATAGATATAGTTTAGTGTTTAAATTATGGAAAAAAGCTACAAATGGTAATATTATAATATGTGATCGATATAAATCAGAAATGTTCGGAGTAATGGATAGTAAAAGGTTAATTGTAGAAGATTACTCTGGGTTTAAAAGAAGATTAGCGAAAATTGAAAATAATTACTATGACTTAATGCCTGAGCCAGATATAATTTTTTATTTAACTGTTCCTGTAGAAGTTGCCGTTCAAAGAAATACAGATAGAATTAAGAAAGGTAAAGAATCGGAAGATTTTCTAAGATTAAGACATGCACAGAATCAAAACTTAAGTTATAAAGCAAAAATAAATGCTAGAATTGAGACAAATAGAGATTATTCGGAAGTAATAAGAGGAATAAAGGAAGTAATTTGGAAAAATATTTAATATGTATAGAATTGTTTTTTTAGGAGGAGAAGATGTTAGTGCAAGAATTGATATTTCTAATGAACTCATTAAAAAAGATTGCCATATAGAAATTTTAGGATCAGAGTCTCCTGAGAGTTTTGTTGGCAGTGGTATTAAATATCAACAGTTTTATTTGAATAGAGAGTTTGATGTTTTAGGTGATATTAAATCATTATTGCAGATTCGTGAAATATTAAAAAAATATAATGAAGAAACAGTTGTTCATGCTTTTGATACAAAGCTAACCATCTTATTACCTATTGCTGCGATTGGATTAGGTAACATTAAGGTAGTAAGAACAATTAATGGCATGGGGAGGATTTTTACTGCCTCAAATTTAAAAAATAAGATTTTAAAATTTGTATACAAATGTATTCAAAAGAGCTTGAAAAGGATTGTAAATTATACCATATTTCAAAACACAGACAATTATAATTATTTCATAGAAAACAATCTAGTAAAAGAAGAAAACTCTAGTGTCGTAAAAAGTAGTGGAATAAATTTAAAAAATTATTCTATCCCGGTAAAAGAGGAGGATAAAAATAAATTGAGAATTGAATTGAATATTAATGATAAACAACCAACATTTGTATTGATTAGTAGACTTATCAAACAAAAGGGTGTGTTGAATTACTTAGAAGCTGCACAGAAAAGTTTTGATAATGGTTATAAATTCAATTTTTTATTGGTGGGTCAAATAGACTCTAATAAAGATGCAGTGTCAATAGAACAGATAAATAAATATAAGTACTGTGTAAATTATTTAGGAAAACAAACTAATATTAAAGAACTTTTATCTATTTCAGATGTATTTGTATTACCTACCTATTATAGTGAAGGTGTGCCAAGAGTGCTGTTGGAAGCCTCCGCAATGTCATTAGCTTTATTGACAACCAATATGCCTGGGTGTAATGATGTTTTATTAGATGGTATTAACGGTCTGAGTATAAATATAAATGATTCAAATGATTTATATGAAAAAATAAAGCATTTAACAGGGGATATGGAAGTTTTATCAAGTTTTAAAATAAATGCACTGAAACATGTCACTAATTTCAGTTTAGATAAAGTTTCTTCTGAATGCCTTGAAATATACAAATATGTGTCTAATAGTTAAAATAAAATAAAATATGAAAATACCATTTTGTCTCCCATTAATTAACAAAGATGTTGAATCAGAAGTTTTATCCTGTTTAAATGACACTGGTTGGTTAACAACGGGGCCAAAGGTCAAAGAATTAGAAGATGAAATAACAAAGTTATGTCAAACTAGCTCTACTATTTGTGTGAATTCTTGGACATCAGGAATGCTGCTGTTGATTAGATGGTTAGGACTTGATGAAAATGATGAGGTTATTGTTCCTGCTTATACCTATGCAGCCTCAGCATTTGCTGTGATTAATTCTAATGTTAAATGTGTCTTTGTAGATGTTAACGATGACTTTACCATTAATATTGATGAAATTGAAAAAGCAATAACAAAAAACACAAAAGCGATTATGCCTGTTGATTTAGGGGGGTTGCCTATTGATTATATAGCGTTAAGCAACCTTCTAAACAAAGATAGTGTTAAAAATATGTTCACACCTAAGACTGATTTTCAGAAAAAAATAGGAAGACCTATTGTTATATCAGATGCTGCGCATTCAATAGGATCATTAATTGATAATATACCTACACCATTATTTTCTGATTTCAGTGTTTTTTCATTTCATTCAGTTAAGAATATTACTACTGGTGAAGGTGGTGCCATAACTTTTAAAATTTTTAACGAGGAGGAGGATAGTATAATACTTAATGAATTAAGATTATTATCGTTAAATGGGCAAAATAAAACTGCCTTTCAAAAAAACGCTCTTGGCGGTTGGAAATATGACATAACCACTAATGGCTTAAAAGTAAATATGCCTGATATCAATGCAGCAATTGGTTTAGCTCAAATTAAAAAATACAAAGATGTTTTATTGCCT
>MDTF01006290.1_pt1 | contig 16278 bp, 13 predicted proteins | sample 811191 | NCBI WGS metagenome assembly MDTF01 (sample SAMN05326649, study PRJNA326480) | marine metagenome | isolation source: seawater | place: Southern Ocean | collected 2011 | reverse complement strand
TTATCGATAAAAGATTTTATTTTTGGGTCATTTTTGTGAGAAATCATAAAGGATACTCACATATGCGAGTCTTCCTACTGAGGGGCCCCCGTATGTTTCAATATGCATGTTAGAAAGTAAATTAGACCCACCGAATTTAAATGTGGTATTCAAGTCCTCTATATATAAATTAATCTGAGCATCCACTAGGTCATACTGAGGAATCCTACCTGTGAACTGAGGAGAACCTTCAAAGACGAATTGCTGAATCCAACGGTAATTCACACCGAACCCCCATTTGTTGCTATCCCAAGCGTCAAGCCCACGAGAAGTGATTCCAAGATTAAACTTATGCTCTGGTGTATTAAAAGCGGGGATGATGGGGTCATCCACATTTGTTTTCACCAATTTATTCCAACTGTAGTTTCCCGTAAGTGAAAACTTATCATCTAAATAATATTGCAGACCAATTGATGCACCTTGTGTTCTAACTTCATTGATGGAGTTTGCAGCGTAACGGTATACATCAATTCCCTGAAGTGGAGCGAATTGGGAGGTGTCAGTAAAAAGAATATCAAGACCTAAGTTATAACCAATGAAATCAGTGTACCTACTGAAGTAGCATCCAGCATCTAGATATAGTTTTTCTCCTATTGTGGTTCTATAGCCTGCTTCTATAGTCTTCACTTGCTCAGGCCTGATGGGGTCGATGTCAAAATACTCCAAATACCCCCTATCCATACCAATAGTACCTTGAGGAATTGTTTGTGCTCGGTAATCAATAAAGCTCTGGATAGAAACTAAATCCTGAACTCCATTTAAATTACCGACCAATGTTGCAGGTCCAACATCTAGGAAAAGGTATTGATCTGCAAGAGTGGGATTCCTGAGTGCTGAACTAAATGAAAGCCTTGCAAAATCCTTCGCATTGGGAGACCAAACCAATGAAATTGCTGGCGACACCATAAAAGGGAAATTTTCGTTTTTATCAACTCTCACAGTACTTGTTAGGATCATTTCATCTTCGAAAAAACGCTTTTTCACGCCCAGATATGCTCCAAGCTCAGAATTGGTGATGACAACACCAGCAGTATCGCTGAAAATAGTCCCTTCACTAACGGGAGTGTATTGTCTAAAATTCCCTCCAACTCGAATTTCTTCAAGAAACCACGGCTCAAATATGTATTCTCCATGAACATGTACCAAAGAAGATAAATCGTGAAACCGAGTTCCACCTTCACCTTCGTTGTTTTTACTCGTAATTAATTTATTAAAAAGAGTATTAAAGTCATCTGACCCAGGGACGAGATGACCTACGGGGTCAATTGCCACAGATGCTAAATTTGCATATCCCTCGTTTGTCCACTGCTCAACTTGACTGTGCCAATAAGTTAGATTATCGTGATTGTCGACAAACCACTCATCTTCTGCTCCAGCAGGAATACCCGCAATGGGTAACAAGTAGAGAAATGTACCATTGTCTGTGAAGACACTATCAAATCCCAGAAACACCAAATCAGGATAGGTGTCCGAGATCGATGGTGCGATAGAATCGATCCAGTATTCTTCATAAACTCTCGCCCAATTGTCGTGATCCCTTGTTGAATCCTGGAGCTTTAGTGCAGTAGCGTAGGGATCATATGAATCTCCCGCATCTTCATTGGTTCTGTAAGCTCGAATAAACCACTTGTTTTTCTTTCTCAACTCTAAGCGATGTTGGTAGAACTCGATGTTTTTTAAACTGAATCTATTGTCACCTTGGTAAACGGTAGTCCCTTTACCCATATTAAATCCATAAATCAACTCTGGACTCTCATATGTTTTCTCAGGTTGTAAACGCCAATGACCACTTACACTCACCTTTAAATTGTCTGTATTGTAATTTACCAAATCTTTCTCTTTATACCCTGTCCGATAAATGTTTCCTAAACCTCTGTATGCATTTCCAGGAGGGCTAGAGTAATCAAATCGATTGTTGAATTCGTCTCCGTAAATATTCACCGCATCGAATCGACCGGGGTTTAAAGCTGAAACAGAGGACCCATCAATAGGATTATAATTTGTTGCCTCCCAATCGTAAGCAGAGAATTTAAAGAAATTCACTTTGTAAGCAAATACCGCATCACCAACTTTATTATCTAGGATTTGAGCCCAACGGAAGCCGACTTCGGAAAGAGGTCGTTCTCCTTTCTTTGTGGTTTCTCCAAGTTTTGTAGAGACACTTAGTCCTGCAAACACAAAAGGATCTTTTGTTTCCATATTGATAACGCCGTTAAATGCTCCTGGCCCAAAAAATGCTGAACTGGCTCCGGCAATTATTTCGACTGACTTTACATCTAAATCGGGAGCACCAAGGAAGTTTCCGAGAGAGAAATTCAGTCCCGGACTTTGATTGTCAACGCCATCTATAAGTTGAAGTGAACGTACTGGTGATGTGGAGTTAAAGCCACGTGTGTTAATGATCTTAAATCCGAGAGATGCTGAGGTAATATCTACGCCCTTAAGGTTCCCTAACCCTTCATAAAAATTTCCAGAGGGAGCTTCTTTGATGGCAATTAAATCCATCGTCTCAACTGTTAATGGAGCCTGCTTCTGCTTTTCCGAGATTCTTTTCCCAACAACCTCAGCAGCCTCGATAAGTATTTGATCGGGTGATAATTTTATGACGATTTTATCACGATCAGAACTTACTGTAACGCTCTCAGATCCGAAGCCTATAAATGATACTTGAAGAACAACTGGAAGGCGAGCAACCTCGAGTCGGAATAAACCGTCGAAATCAGTCGTCACACCTTGACCTGTCTCCACAACAACAACGCTCGCAGAGAACATGGGGTCGCCAGTTGAGTTGTCAATGACGTTTCCGCGAATTGTTGTTTGTGCTAAGGAACTGAAGCTTATACATGAAAACAAAAAACCAAGGACTATATAGGTGTAGTAATTCCGCATATTCATAGATTTCGAATCAGAAAGATGAGAAAAATAATGGGAATTTAACCAATCTACTCGGTAATAATGCAGACTTTGTTTTCATTGTTGAAAACTACCACATCACCACCACGGAGCTTTCTGCGCTTTCGAGACTCAGGTTCTCCATTTACAGTGACAAGCCCTTCGGTCACAAACATCTTTGCCTCACCCCCGGACATCGCTAATCCTGCAGCCTTTAAAAGCTGAGAGAGATCGATGTATTCTGTAAGCAGTTTGAAATCTTGAGATTGCATCACAACAATGATAAGGCTGGGTAAAGTAACGGCTCGGTTTCATGCATATAAGCGTATGCTTCCTCAACGATATCCTCAATAGAGGGCTTGGAAAAATAGTCGCCGTCAGACGTGTAGGCTGGCAGATGAGCTTGGGCAGTCAGGGTGCGGGGAGCACTGTCAAGGAATTTCCATGCTCCTTGCTTATTTAAAACATGATCAAGAAGGAAAGCGGAGGCTCCTCCAGGTACATCTTCATCAACAATTAACAAGCGATTCGTTCGAGAAACAGAATTCGCAGTGAGTGCATCGACATCGAAAGGAAGAAGGGTTTGGGCATCTACCAGCTCAACTTCGATTCCAAGATCTGACAGACGATCAGCTGCTTCTGTGCATAGATTAAATGTCGAGCCATAGCTCAGCAAAGTAATGTCGGTACCACTTCGTGTAATTTCAGGCTTGCCGAGCTGAATTGTGAACTCACCACAATTCGCAGGCATACGTTCTTTCTTACGATATCCATTGAGACATTCTATTACGAGAGCTGGCTCTTCGGCTCTCAGGAGTGTGTTGTACATCCCTGCAGCCTGAACCATATTGCGGGGAACACAAACGTGCATACCTCGCAAACTTGCAACAATCGCACCCATTGGAGATCCACTGTGCCAAATACCCTCTAAACGATGACCTCTGGTGCGGACGATAAGGGGAGCCTTTTGGCCTCCTGCTGAACGATAACGAACCGTAGCAAGATCGTCACGGAGAATTTGCAGCGCATAATACAAGTAATCGAGGTACTGAATTTCAGCGATGGGGCGAAGACCTCTAAGAGACATTCCAATTCCAGACCCAATGATTGTACTCTCCCGAATACCTGTATCGGAAACCCGTTCTTCGCCAAACTTTTCCTGCATTCCTTCCATCACCTGATTCACACCACCAATCCCTCCAACATCCTCTCCAAAGGTGAGTACATTCGGGTATTTTTCAAAAATCTTTTCAAAGTTCTTTTGTAGAACATGTCTTCCGTCAACCAACTCGTCCGTGAAAACCGGAGGAACTTGAGGAACTTTGAGTACGCTGTCCTCACCTTCAGAATAAAGGCTGGAGCTATAACTCGACTGAGACTTGTCGGTGGCAGCTTTAAGCCAAACCTGCAATGCCTTTCTTTCTACCCCCTCCTCGCCTGCTGTCTCAAGAACAGCTTTTCTGAGTGCAGAAATAACATCTGCACGCCCAGGATTCATGGCTTTTTCAAGCTGAATTGCCCGTTGTGAATCACCACCTTCTAGACCACGAAGCAGCGATACTGCAGAAGCAACATCTTCGTCGACATCAACTCTGAAATGAGCCCAAGCCTCTTTCTGCTTCTCCCTCACCTCTTTCTTAGCCGCTTTGCGAATCTCAGAAAGCTCATTTTCGGTAGATGCTCCCTCTAGAATTAGGAATTTTTCCATTTGACTGATGCAGTCATACTCTGCAGCCCAAGCCATTCGTTCCTTAGATTTGTAGCGCTCATGTGAGCCCGATGTTGAATGTCCTTGCGGTTGTGTCAACTCTTCTACGTGCACCAAAACCGGTGAGTGTGTTTCCCTACAAACTTTTGCTGCATCTTCATACGTAGCAACCAAAGCAGGATAGTCCCAACCCTTGACTCTAAAAATAGTGAGGCCATTGGTCCCTTCTGATTTTTGAAATCCGCGAAGCGCTTCAGAAATACTCTCTTTCGTTGTTTGGTATTTTTTAGGGACAGAAATACCGTAACCATCATCCCAAACGGACATCAACATGGGGACTTCAAGAACACACGCTGCATTTAAAGTCTCCCAGAAAAGACCTTCTGATGTACTGGCATCTCCAATTGTTCCGAAGGCCATTTCATTTCCGTCGTCCGTAAACTTTGACATGGTTTTCGCCATATCGGGAAGAGATTTATACACCTTACTTGCTTGCGCAAGGCCTAAAAGACGTGGCATCTGACCTGCGGTAGGGCTAATGTCTGAAGAGCTATTCACATCTTTCATTTGATCTAACCATTCGCCATCATCGTTTAAGAATCGAGTTGCGAAGTGCCCTCCCATTTGACGTCCTCCCGAAGAAGGCTCTCGAACAATATCTGTATCTCCGTATAAAGCTGCAAAATATTGTTCAACCGTGATGAGGTTTCGAGCCATCATCAAAGTTTGGTCTCTGTAATAACCACTTCTCCAGTCACCTGGCCTCACCACTTTTGCCAGGGCAAGCTGACACACTTCTTTGCCATCACCGAAAATACCAAATTTCGCTTTGCCAGTCAGAACCTCTTTTCTACCTAAAATAGATACTTCGCGGCTCACACAAGCCATTTTATAATCAGCCAGCAACAGCTCGCGAAACTCCATTTCTACCTCAGGTGTGTTTTTCTTTTCTTGCATTGCCGCGAAGATACGAAGTGCGACACCGAGTTAGGTCAGGAGCGAATATGCTTTTGCCAATTGAGCTCCTACTCTAGCATTGTTTTCAACAAGAGCAACGTTTGCAGCAAGGCTTTTGCCACCCGTCACCTTGGAAATATGAGCTAAAATAAAGGGTGTAATGTTCTTTCCGCTTACCCCTTTTTTATCAGCCATAGCTAGCGCTTCATCAATGGACGCATTGATCATCTTTGAGTCAGCCTCGAATTCTTTTGGAATGGGGTTCGCTACCAAGATAGAACCGTCTATTTCACACCCCCATTTCGCTTTCATCATCGAGGCGATTTCATTGGGTGAATCTGCCCGTGAAGTGAGTTTTAGACCACTCTTACGCGTATAAAATGCGGGCAACTCATCCGTTTGATAACCAACAACGGGAACGCCTTTCGTCTCAAGAACTTCCAGTGTTTTAGGAAGGTCTAGAATCGCTTTTACACCCGCACTGACGACTGCAACATTGCTCACAGCAAGTTCCTCCAAATCTGCACTTATATCAAAAGTTTTATCCGCGCCTCTGTGAACTCCTCCGATTCCCCCAGTCACAAATACGCGCACCCCAGCTCTGTGAGCTGCAATTAAAGTACCACTTACGGTAGTTGCGCCTAGAGCACCCGAAGCAAGCGCGACAGGCATATCTCTGCGACTCACTTTAAGCACACCCGATTCAGTGGCCAATCTCTCTAAAAGCAAATCGCTAATTCCGACATGCAACTTCCCATCAGCAACCGCAACTATAGCAGGGACGCATCCCTCCTCTCTAATAATCTCTTCTAATTTTTTCGTTGTCTTCACATTCTCAGGGTAGGGCATGCCATGAGAAATAATGGTTGACTCTAGTGCCACAATAGGTTTTCCTTTCTTTAAAGCTGACTTCACTTCATCACTTAAAAGTATCAAATTAGTCATGTTTTTGGCTTACTAAAGGTGGTGGCAAAGGTGCAAAAGGACCTTTAGATAATCCTGTGTCCGGATTTGCATCCTCAATTGCAGACATAATTAAATCTTTCAATTGATCGAGGTTTTTGTGTGCGACAGAGCTGAAAAAGAATGGATTAAGATTTGGAGCTTCTTTTTTTAATTCCGACTGCATCTCTTCCTCAAGTTCATCATCCAGAAGGTCAGATTTCGAAACAGCCAAGATTCTTTGCTTGGTCAGCATGTCAGGATTGTACTTTTCAAGCTCGTTTAACAATGTTCTGTACTCAGCAACAATATCGTCAGCATCGGCAGGCACCATAAACAGTAAGACTGGATTGCGCTCAATGTGCCTTAAAAACCGAACCCCTAAACCTTTACCATCAGCAGCACCTTCGATAATTCCCGGAATGTCCGCCATCACAAATGACCTGTCATCTCTGTAGGCTACCATCCCTAAGTTGGGACGAATTGTTGTAAAAGGATAATCTGCAATTTCTGGTTTGGCTGCACTCACAACGGAAAGCAGTGTGGATTTTCCAGCGTTCGGAAATCCGACAAGTCCCACATCCCCTAAAAGCTTCAGTTCTATAATCTTCCACTCTTCTAAACCATCTTGACCAGGCTGAGCATATTCTGGACTTTGATTTGTTGAAGATTTAAAGTGATCGTTTCCAAGACCGCCCATTCCTCCTTTCGCTATAATTGTTTTTTGGCCTTCTTCTGTAATCTCGCAGACAACTTCACCCGTTTCTGCATCTTTGATAATAGACCCTAAAGGAACTTCAATAATCTTATCAATCCCCTCTGCGCCATGTCTGTGATTTCTACTTCCACGCTCACCATGACCTGCAATGATGTGCTTGCTGTATTTCAGGTGAAGCAAGGTCCATTTATTTGAACTGCCCACAGCGATGATGTGACCACCTCTACCTCCGTCACCTCCATCAGGACCACCTTTTGAAGTTGTTCTGTTACGCATCATGTGCATCGAACCTGCACCTCCTTTTCCAGATCTACAACAGATCTTCACATAGTCCACAAAGTTTTGAATCGCCATTATCCTATTGCATCTACTAATCGCCCTGTAATATCTCCTAAAGAACCATGTCCGTCAATTGACCTAAACTTACCTGCTGTTTTGTAAAAATTAGCTACAGGAGCTGTTTCACTGTTGTAGACATCTATGCGATTTTGAATCACATCAATATCAGCATCATCTGCTCGGCCACTGGTTGCAGCTCGAGCCAAAAGTCTTTTCTTCAACTCTTCCACCTCAACTTCAAGAGACAACATACATTCAATTGAATCTCCACGACCCTCTAAAAACTGATCTAGTGCCTGAGCTTGAGCAGTGGTTCTGGGAAAACCATCAAAAATAAAACCGTTTGCATCAGGACGATTTTCCACCTCTTGTTGAAGCATGGATATGGTCACCGCATCCGGAACCAATTCACCTTTATCCATATAGGACTGAGCAAGCTTTCCGAGCTGAGTCTCACCTTTAATATTGAACCTAAACACATCACCTGTACTTAAATGTACAAGGTTGTAATGATCTACTAAAAACGCACTCTGGGTTCCTTTTCCTGCGCCCGGAGGGCCAAACAAAACTAAATTTCTCATAATATTAATTCTGCTGCAAAGGTAATCACCATGGCACAGAACACACTGACATAAATTGAAGCATTAAAACAACCAAGTACGAACTAACTTTGCACTTCAAATATTCGGCGAATTTCGCTAACAATCGAATCTAATATGAAGTACGACGTTATCGTTTTAGGAAGTGGACCTGGAGGCTATGTTACAGCAATTCGCGCATCTCAACTTGGACTTAAAACCGCTGTAATTGAGCGTGAGGAACTTGGTGGCATCTGCCTTAACTGGGGTTGCATCCCGACAAAAGCACTTCTTAAAAGTGCGAATGTATTTGACTACATCAAGAACGCTGAAGACTATGGAATTAAAGTTTCCGCTCCCAAAGCCGATTTTGGAGGAATGGTAGCCCGATCGCGAGGTGTTGCGGATGGGATGTCGAAAGGTGTCACGTTTCTGCTCAAGAAAAACAAAGTAGACGTCATCATGGGTACTGGGAAAATTCTAGCAGGAAAACGCATCGAAGTTAAAGCGCATGAAGGAGGCACTCAAATTCTTGAGGCGTCCAACATCATCATCGCAACTGGTGCTCGCTCACGCCAACTTCCCAACCTAACTCAAGACGGAAATAAAATCATTGGATACCGAGAGGCCATGACCTTAAAATCTCAACCTAAGAAAATGGTTGTCGTAGGTTCAGGAGCGATTGGAGTTGAATTCGCCTACTTCTACAATTCGATTGGGACTGATGTAACCATCGTCGAATACATGGATGGAATTGTTCCTCTGGAGGACAAGGACATTGGTAAGCAACTTCAAAAATCACTTAAGAAGCAGGGGATATCCATTAAAACTTCAGCTGAAGTAACTTCTGTTGACACCTCAGGAACTGGATGTCAAGTGACCGTTAAAACAAAGAAAGGTGAAGAGGTCATCGATTGCGATATCGTTCTTAGCGCGGTGGGAGTCATCGCCAATATTGAAAACATAGGCTTGGAGGAGGTAGGTATAGCGACAGACAAAGGCAAGATTATCGTTGACGACTTCTATATGAGTAACATTCCTGGTTATTTCGCAATTGGCGATTGTGTTCCTGGCCAATCCTTAGCTCACGTAGCATCCGCTGAGGGCATTATTTGTGTTGAGAAAATTGCTGGACAATCTCCTGATTCACTTGACTACGGAAACATTCCTGGATGCACTTACTGCTTCCCTGAGGTGGCAAGCGTAGGCATGACAGAGCAAGCAGCTAAAGATGCAGGATACGATATCAAAGTAGGAAAGTTCCCGTTCTCAGCTTCTGGAAAAGCAAGCGCTGCTGGACACAAAGAGGGATTCGTGAAATTAATTTTTGACGCAAAATACGGTGAGCTGCTAGGCGGCCACATGATTGGAGCTAACGTAACAGAAATGGTTGCGGAGCTCGTTGCCGTTCGGAAATTAGAAACAACTGGACATGAGCTGATTAAAACTGTTCACCCACATCCAACACTTTCAGAAGCAATTATGGAGGCAGCTGCGGCAGCTTATGGCGAGGTGATCCATTTGTAAGTTCTAGGCTCTCAGCGTTTTCAAACCTAGAATCACTGATTATGAGAAAATTCACCCTTTGCTTGGTTCATGTACTCGTTTCAGTTACATGTTCTTCGTTCGCTTTATCGCAAACAGCTGAGCTTATCAGTACATATACAACGGAAGAGATTGAGGATTTTGCGGATTTATTACAACTTCCTGCCAACATGTATACCGCGGATTTCAATGTCGATGTATACAGAGTTACTTACGAGATGCCTTATCTCGACAGCATCATCACAGTCAGTGGAGCCATGTTCATTCCAGTGGGTACAGTTGAGGGATGTTCTTTGCCCGTAATAACATACATGCACGGAACCATATTTAAACGGACTGACGCTCCTTCATTTTTATCTTTTGAGGGCAGTTTAGGATACCTCATGTCTAGCCCGGGATTCATTACGCTTATGCCAGATTACGTTGGACTTGGAACATCAAATCTCATGCACCCATACGTTCACGCACAGTCTGAAGCTGATGCAGGAATATATCTTCTCCAAGCAGCAGAGACCCTTGGGCTGGAAATGGGCTTCAGTTTTGATGGTGAATTTTACTCAACAGGCTATTCACAAGGTGGGCATGCTTCCATGGCTTTTTCGAGAGAACTTCAAGAAAACTGGTCTGAACAATATCCTGTAACTGCTTCCGCACCTTTAAGTGGACCCTATGACATTTCCGGAACGCAATCTGTGCTGACTATGGAAAGTGACACTTACTCAAACCCCGCTTACTTAGCATACAATATTATTGGATGGAATAGCTATTATGGAGATCTCTACGAGGATCTTAATGAGATTTTTCAAGAGCCGTATGCAACAGGTTTGCCCGATTTGTTCGATGGTGAAACTGATGGAGCTACAATTAACGCATACCTACCTGTTTTACTGAGTGATTTGATCCAACCGGGTATCCTTCAAGAATTAGCAGACAATCCCAACCACCCATTTAACATAGCGGCCCTTGAAAACAATGTCTACGAGTGGGTTCCCGAATCACCTATGAAGATTTACTACTGCACAGAAGACGAGCAGGTTTTCTATCAAAATGCGCTCGTTGCAGAAGCATGGATGAATGCAAATGGAGCGACTAACGTAGTCTCTTCAAATGGCGGAGCACTCAGTCATGGAGGATGTGCCGGACCCGCAATTGCCGGCGGAATGTTCTGGATGCAGTCATACCACCAAGAGTGTGAAATCATTGCAGTCGATGAGGTCACTGAGTTGATTTGGTCTATCTCTCCAAACCCATCTAATGCTGGAACGATAACTTTACAAGGTTTACCTGAAAATGTGATCTGGAACGTGAGAGATCTCGCCGGAAGAGTCGTTCAAGTTGGAGAAGGCTCCTCCATAAACTTCTCTGGATACTCAGAAGGGGTTTTCTTGATTGAAACTCACAAATGGGGCACAAAGAGAGTCTTGTTGTACTAAGGTGTAACTCGTAGGAGAGTGATGTGCATACATCCACCCTCAGGAATGATTAAAATTCGCCCTTCGTTTTGATAACGTAGAAGCAATTTTTGAATCTCACGTGTGGGTCGGTTACAGTTGTCATCTTCATTTGCTCTGTCCATAAATGCTATATCGAATGAAGCACCATAACTGTGCGTTGATTGACTTCTCGTGGCATTTCTATTTCTTCTTCTTAGACTTTTTTGTTGCGCCTCTGTTCTCGTCATAGAAGTCACTCTAAAGACAGTCCCTTCCGAGGCTGTTCCTTCTAAAGCGTCAGCGTAGTCATGACCCATACTTTCTAACAGATCTCTGACCTCAGGCAAAAGAACTGCTTCACTATATTTAAGCCTGTCGATTCTGTACCCCCTCCCATCTTGAACTTCCACAAGCTTATTGACACTTAGACCATACGCTAATTCAGAAGCATTCTTTACGAAAAAACTATGAGGCAAAGAACGTGCTGCAGTCTGATGTCTCGTATAAGGGTTTTTAGGTATTCTGATTGTTTTCTTACAACAGCTACAAGGAAGAAGCGAGCCCAATTTCACATCTTTTATCTTCATGTCCACAACATGAATATTGGGGTCAACCTCATTGCTTAGCTGAACGCTAGGAGCTTCTGCAAGCTGTTTATCCGGCAGGGAATAGCCCCTGACTTTAGACAAAGGCTCAGGATGAGATAAATAATGCTTTTTCTCAGAAGGCGGGGCATTATCACTCACAAGAGCAACTACGCCGCTAGAGCATCCAATTAGAATAATCAGAACCAACATCACCCTATCCCAACGAAAGTCTCTATTTACACTTGTGCTCATGTTTGCAAATTTCATGAATACACTTGTCATTACAGAACACACCTAGAGGATTTTGCTCACGCTACACTGTTGAAAGTCTTTAGCAACTACCTTGCAGCTTTTATGAATACATAACACTGAACATGAAGCTTCTTTTTTGGTATGTTTTAAGTATGTTTAACAAGCGATTTCTACCTAAAATTCACAGACGACCAGATTTACTGAAATTATCTCTTGCAGATAAAGCAATCGTTGTTTGGAAAATTCATGTGACGTACAATTTTCTAGACGCATCAAAAAACAGGAATATCACCAAATAAACTTGCACGATTGTGATTTGGTGTCAGCTGTAATTGCTTTTAAGATGAAACATATAATTTCGCGTCCATGAAAAATACAATCCTTGCATTTTCTGCAACCACATTGATCGCTTTAGGCCTTTTATCTAGTTCTAACGGAGTTGCTGAAGTTCAAAACCAAGATAGAACAGGAGCACCAGGATCTGTACAATCATGCGTCCAGTGCCACAGTCAACCAGGATCTATGACAGCTGAATCAAGCATCTTCGTTGCAGATTCTAACGGAAACGAAGTGGCTGCATACTTGGCAGGGGAAACCTATGAAGTGAGCTTTAACATCACTTCTAACTCTGCTGTCGGATACGGGTTTCAAGCTACATCTGTGCTTTCAAATGGTTCGAATGCTGGAGAATTCACCAACCCTGGAACTTCTGTTCAGCTTCAATCTGTAGCTGCAAGACACATCGTTGAACAAAGCTCACCTAGTCCTACTGGCATTTTTACAGCGAATTGGACAGCTCCTGGAACTGGAAGTGGTGATGTGGACTTTTACATGGCGGGACTTGCTGCTAACCTTCAAAGTCAAACCTTCGGAGATGCATACGATGGGACCTCTTTGTCACTCACCGAAGACACAAATGGAATTGATGAGCATAACAGCCTCATGGATCAACCAACAGTAACATCGCAGGGCATCGACATGCATACTTTGACACAGGGCACCATTTTTATTTATGATTTAAACGGTCGATTGAATTTTACAACACTTGCAAATGCAAATGAGTCTGTTACAATTAACTCAAACAAGATTGGAAACGGTATTCAAATCATTCGATTTGTACCGCAAGATCAATTTTCATCTAACTTCACTCCGCAATCATGGAGAGTCCTAGTCCAGAAATAAACACAGCAGAAGACCGAAAGGTATTCTCGCTATTCCAACTTAACCGAAGCATTAAAAAAACGCTTGAAGAGAGGACTGGAAATGCCGATTTTTGGGTCAAAGCTGAGATTGCAAAAGTAACTCACAGCAGGTCAGGACATGTCTACTTTGACCTTGTAGAAGAGAGTCATGGCTTAAGAAAAGCTTCCATTAAAGCTATGCTGTGGAGAAACACCTTTGAACAGGTTAAAGATGATCTCGGCGAATCATTTGCGAGCGTTATTAAAAATGGGAGTGAAATTATCTTCCAATGCAAAGTGAATTTTAGCGAAGTTCATGGATTAAGCTTAGACATCTCTAAGATTGATTTATCCTTCATGCTGGGTGAGCTAGAGCGGCGGAAAGCGGCGACTTTATCTCAAGTTAAAGAAAAAGGACTTCAACATAAGAACTCCTCACTCCTGCTCCCTAAAGTGCTTCATAAAATCGCTCTAATTGGATCACCGGGGACATCTGGATTCAGGGATTTTGCTCACCATGTACTATACAACGAATGGCTTTTTAGATTTGAAATAACCGTCTTCCCAACTTCTGTTCAGGGCAAAGAAGCTGCCGCACAAATATGCAGTTCTCTTGAAAAAGCAAATGAGTCTGATGCTGATGTCATTGTTCTTGTTAGAGGCGGTGGCTCACCCTTGGATCTTGATTGTTTCAATGACCTACAACTCGCATTCAAAATAGGCGGTCTCAGGACTCCTGTGCTCACTGGGATAGGTCATGAAACAGACTATTCAATCGCAGATTTTGTAGCACATCAACATTTCAAAACACCGACAGATGTAGGGGACTTTGTTGTCGACAAAAGCGTTATGTTTTCGTCACTTTTGATAGACATGGCGACCCGAATTGGAAGCAGGAGTACCACCATTATTCACAGAGAAAAGACAAAACTCAGCAGCGCAAAGACAACCTTGCTAGACCTTCCTGTAAGACTACTTCACAAAGAGACATCCTCTTTAGATAACATAAAGGCTGATTTATACAGAGAATTTCAAAGAGTGTTCATCAAACAGAAAGACACATTACAGAACCTTGCTACAAGCATGGAACTTATTAAACCTGAAAACACATTGGCGAGAGGATATAGCATTGTAAGAATTGATGGGAAGTCGATCAAAAACTCTACCATGCTGACAATTGGTGAGAATATCGAAATTGAAATGCATCAAGGAAGAGTAACCGCTGAAGTTATTGATTGTAAAAACAAATAAACAACATGGCAAATACTGACAAAAAAAAAGCGCTTAAGGATATGAATTATGAAGATTCTATCAATGAACTCCAAAAGATACTGTCTTCTTTACAAAATGATGAGCTGTCTATCGATGAGCTAACATCAACAATTAAAAGATCAACAGAACTTCTTGAATTGTGCAATTCGAAACTAAGAAGCACGGAAAAAGAAGTGAATTTAGTCATCCAAAAACTAGGCCTTGGGGATTAATCCAACAACCTATTTTCCATCACTTAGCCGGTTTAAAATCTTAGAAGTATCAAATTCATCTTCCCTTTGTTTTAACATTTCTGTTTCCTCGGTTTGTTTTAAGAGAGCGGCTGCTTGACTGACCATCATCATTGCTTCTCTTAGCGGCAAGAAAGATTCACAACCAGACATAGAAACTAGCCAAGCTGCGTCAGCTTCCTTGTTTCCAATGGGAGTCATACAACCTTCTATTTCTAAAATTAAAGCCGAGTTTAAATCGGAACTCGTCGTGTATTCACCAGCGTTTAACCTGACGGAAAAAGCATCCACTTTCTCTAAACTAGCAGATATACATTCACATGCGTCACCTCGAGTAGCGTTAATCTCTTCGATTGACAAGCTGTCAGATGGGGATTCGGTGCTCGACTCTACATCAGAAGAACAGCCTGAAACACTCAATAAGAGTAAAGCCGCACACGGCATCAATACTGCAACTTGTTTGAATAAATTTATCATTGTCATCATCTTAAATTAATACCCATCGATTGTGCTTTTCTTTCCCTGTAGGTTTTATGAGGAGCAAGCCAGATGCAAGCAATCTGATAAAAAGAATCAAAGCAGGCCCATTGTCTTTAAAAACATGGATCAATCAATAACATTCCGAAAAGTACGAAATACAAACTTGTCTTAGTCACAAGACTGACCAAAACGTGCTAACATGACAAGTAAATCTTGAGCGCCAATATCTGAGGAGTTGTCCAAATCATAGGGACCCGCCCAACCCAAACCATAAGCAGTTAGAAATAAAATAAAATCGGAGGAACCTACATTGCCATCATTGTCAAAATCACAACTGCACTCATCACTTGGCAAAAACCCATCACCTCCGAATTCCATAGCCCAGTTAGGAAACACAATGGTCTCTGCGAAATTAAAGGCATTGCGACCTGCAAGCACCCCTACATGCCGTCCTGGTGAATCGTCCACAGGAGGGTGGATTCCTCCCCAAATCCTCGAAAGAGCACTTTCATTAGAAGCATCTAAATAGGTTGCCCATTGCAAGCTAAATTCTACTGAAGGACCATCTTCAAAGACAAGGAATTCATTTTGAGGCGCGGACCACTCGGCCAATCCTCCCGGCCAATAAGCTGACCCTGTTAACATCTCAAAAAGTTCTGCTGCAGCTCGTGAAAATGTGCTATGTCCACTGAAATATCCAGCAAAAGGTGGTGTAACAAAACTGGGCCGTTGATAGGGCCACCATTGCTCTGCTAGAATCCAACCCACACCAGCTTCGTCAATTTGAGGAATCTCGATGTAATCTGGTCCTTTCCATGAGTGGATTGCCATTTCTCCAACATGATCTTCCCCTCCAAAGTCTGACAGTGGATGATCATCACCAATGGTTTCTATAAATCCAGGTACCAGCGGAAGACCCGCTGGATGATAATTGAAAAGAGTGGAATCTGAACATTGGCCTTTCTCCGCCATATAACGAATTGCTGAAACAGGACGGACATAGTCGTAACAGCCTTTGTTGCTCCAAGCAGCAATTGCACAGTCATGCATCGCCCCAGCTAAAGCTAAGTATGATTTTACAGTAAACTCTTGATCTTCTATCACAGGACCCTGCCCCCTCCACCT
>MDTF01006245.1_pt1 | contig 16280 bp, 17 predicted proteins | sample 811191 | NCBI WGS metagenome assembly MDTF01 (sample SAMN05326649, study PRJNA326480) | marine metagenome | isolation source: seawater | place: Southern Ocean | collected 2011 | reverse complement strand
TGTTTAAATGCCTATGAAGATCCTAATAAATTTAAGGATGTTGATCCAAAATTTGTTGAGCTAGAAATTGTTGAGCCTAGGCAGTTAGTTGGCTATACGGTTGGCGATATTATTGATAGGTATATTACGATTTCAATAAAAAAACCTTACCAATTAATCGAGGAGTCACTGCCAATTGTAGGTTATGAAAAAAGGTACCAAGGACAATTACTTGGAATGACTCTAAGAGATATTCAATTTGATAGAAAAATTACCAAGGATTTAAGTACATACAAAATTTCATTAAAATATCAAATATTTACCAATAATGTCGTAGCTAAGCCTGCATTTATTACCGCTGACTATTACCGCTTAATTAACCCAGTAGAGCCTGATAAAATAGTTAAGTTTAGAATTCCTGAGCTTACTATTGCAACTTCACCTATTGCTATTTTTGGGGCTGTCAAGGTTGAAGATGATATGAGTCCATTTCGCGGGCCGCTAACAATAGAAACAATTCCAAGTACTCTGAAAGTTCAATATGGGATTATTGGATTTATTGTTAGCTTACTCACTTTGCTTTACATATACAGTAGATATACTTGGTTTCCAAAACAAAACAGGTTTTTCAGTAGCGTGTATAGACAATATAAAAAAATAAATGCTGATGAAAAAGAAATAGAAAATTTTGTTTTTGCTCTCCATCAAGGATTTAACCAAACAATGAACAAGGCATTATTCATCAATAATAAAGAACAGTTGTTTAAGAAAAATAATAGCTTCAAATATATAGAGCCTGAGATTAATGACTTTTTTAAATTATCTAAAGCGATAAATTTTGAGAAAAAAAGTAATTTTAATACAGCCAAAGCAGCTGAATGGTTAGTTGTATTTTCTTTACACTGCCGTATTTGTGAGCGAGGTTTGATTGTTGACTCGGGTGATATTAAAAAATTGGGTTTTAAATGAATTTCCTAGCGCCCTGGTTTTTATTACTAATTCCTTTTGCCCTTGCGCCATTTCTTCTTATGCAGGAAACACCTCATATTTACTCTTGGTCCAAGATGATACCTATTGATTGGGCTTCAAAAATAATTGGATTTTTATTAAAATTATTAGGGAGCTTTATTATTGCACTTCTTGTTTTAGCTCTTTCCCAACCTTTCTCTAATCAAAGGACAGTTGAAAAAATTGGGGAAGGTGCGCAAATTGGATTGGTGTTAGATAGAAGCGCTTCAATGGATGATCCTTTTGCTAGCGCTGAGTCTTCTGAAAAAGCCGGGGAAACAAAGTCAGCTGCTGCTAGTAGGCTTATTATCGATTTTTTTAATTCTCGTACTAATGACATGGTTGGAGTTATTACGTTTAGTAATTCGGCTATGTTCATCCTCCCCCTCACTCAAAATAAAGATGCAATAAAGGCCGCAGTTAATGCTACTGCAGGGAATGCATTGTTTCAAACAAATATAGGCGCAGGACTAACAAGTAGTGCAGAATTATTCAATGGTGTTGCTGACTCAGGTTCAAGAGCAATAATACTTGTATCTGATGGGGCGGGACGAATAGATTCAGATACACAGCAAAAAATTAAGGACTGGTTTGATCGTTTTCAAATTGGTTTATATTGGATAGTATTGCGGCAACCAGATGGCATTAGTATTTTTGATGAAAATTATGTAAATGATCAAATGCTTCAATATAAAAGAGATGATGACCCACTCCCTCCAGCTTTAGAGCTATATGAATACTTCAAAACATTTAGATCGCCATTCCAAGCATTTGAAGCTGAAGATCCAAAGTCGCTTGAAAAAGCAATCAGTGAAATTAATCTTAAAGAAAAAAAACCCATCATATATACTGAAATAATTCCTGGTAAAAATTACTCCTTAATTCTATTAATCACTGCATTTATAATGTCATTTGTTCTTTTAATATTAAAATTTCTTGAGGTAAAATCTTTCAAATGAATATACAAAACTTATTTAGCGTAAAAAAGATAACTTATTTTTCTATTCTAATTCTTTCAATAAGTAGCTATTTAATTATTTCGGCCTTACTTAATCTATACCAAATAACTAAATTTAATGAAAGTGTTAGAAGCGGTGACACGCCACAATTTTTCAATCAAAGCTTTGAGAGTCGCTTTTCAACAGCTTATTGGTTAGCAGAAAAGGGAATGTTTAAGGAATCAACAATTCTCTTCAATAACCTTTTAGCGGAAACAAATAAGGAACAAAAGTCAGCAGTTCAACACAATATTGGAAATATATTTTTTCTTCGGGGATTAGCAATTAGTGGAACTAGTATGGATGCAAGGCCAGAAGCTGAATACTTACTAAGACAAGCAAAAAAATCTTACATACAATCCATCAAGGCGAGTAATACTCATTGGGATACCAAGCATAATCTTGACCGTTTACTCACTATGCTTCCTTCTGACCCAACACCAGGCGTTGGTGATTCAGACTCCCCAGGATTGATTATGGGAAATATTCCAGTCGGCCTTCCATGAAATTAATCATAAAAAAATTAAAAGGCGATAAAAATCTTCTAATGCTTTTATTAGCAGTTCTTTCCATAGCTGTTGCAATTGCTAATCCATCAATCCCCTTTAAACGCGATATATATAACTACATATTTGTTGTAGATATTTCTCAGAGTATGAATACAGAAGATATGATGTATGACAATAAAAAGGTTTCTAGGTTAGATTACACCAAATCAACACTCCGAAAAGTATTGGAGCAATTACCATGTAAAACCAAAGTTAGCATTGGAATGTTTGCTGGAGTAAGTGTTGCAGCGACCTATACCCCTATAGAAGTATGTAGGAATTTTAGTGCTATTAATACCACGATCGATCATTTAGATTGGCGTTCCACATGGTCTGGAAATACTCGTATTCGGGAATCACTCGTTAATCTGGCAAGATTAATCAGAAGCTTTCCGGAGTCTGCTCAAGTTATTTACTTTACTGATGGTGAGGAAGCTCCAAGACTGCACGTTTTTAATAGTCGTGACTTAACTAAGTTCCAAGGTGGTAATGATTGGCTATTTATTGGTATTGGTTCTGATGACGGCGCTCCTATCCCAAAATATGATAGTCACAATCAATTAATTGGCTATTGGGCCAATGACAGCTTTGCTCTTCAACCAGGAATTGCACAAATCTCTCAGGGAAATATTGGAACTCGAAACGATAGTGTGGCAATTGGAGAAAGTGACCGATATATATCTAAACTTGATGAGGAATATTTACTGGCTATTTCAAAAGAAATAAATGGCTCATACATGAAGGGAGATAGTGCAGCAAACATACTGACTGAAATGAAGAAACAAAAAGCAGCTTGGCGAGACCAATCTCAGCTACCACTTCGAGATTTCTTCGCTTCATTAGCCTTGGTACTTTTTAGTCTTAGGTTTTTTTCAATCACTAAAATAAAAAAAATACTTAGAATTAAAACTTATGCAAAAATCTAAAAATTTTATATACGACCTTAATGAACTTAGTGTACTTTTAGTCAGCGGAGATGATTCACTTAAATTTCTTCAGGGTCAGCTTACTAACGATATAACACTAGTTACCTCGACTCAAAGTTTATATGCAGGGTTTTGTAATCCAAAAGGTCGTTTATTAGCTTTTTTTCATGTCGCAATGTATCTCGATAGCTATCTTCTTTTTTTTCCTAAGTCTATTGCTGAAAGTATCACAAAAAAATTATCAATGTATATTCTTAGGTCAAATGTTAAGCTAAACTTAGATCCTAGCGAATTAATGTATTTTGGTTTGTCTGCAAATAATCAAGAAGGTCAAATAGATTTATTAAATAATATACCAAAAAATGAAATGGAATCTATAAATGAAGAGTCTTTAGTTGTAATTAAACTGCATAGTGATGACTTAAGGGTAATTATTATTAGCGATAAAAAAAATTGTATGGATTTTATTGAAAATAATTCTAACGAATTAGAAAGGAGAGACTTTAATGATTGGGCTGCTCAGAATATTAAATCAGGTATTCCAAATATTTTTCATGAGACACAAGGGGCATTTATTCCACAATCAATTAATTTAGACCTAATCAATGCTATTAATTTTAAAAAGGGTTGTTATACAGGGCAAGAAATTGTTGCACGCACTCATTACCTAGGAAAATCAAAAAGAAGAATGTACATAGCTTATTCACAAGGAGAAATTAAACCTTTATGTGGAGACGTCATAGTGAGTGACAGTGAAATAGTTGGTCAAGTTGTTGACATTGCTTGGGTAAACAAACAAAAATTTATTATGTTGATTGAAATTCGTATTAGCTCTGCCTTAAATAATCTCACACTTAATAGTATTAATGTTGATATTGATAAGTCTGAAATTAAGAAATTTAGTGCGACATAAAATTTTTATTACTTAGCTTTATTGATTACCTGAAAATAAATTTCACCTTTTTTTATCATACCTAACTCCTCCCTTGCTTTTTCTTCAATAGCATCTGTGCCATTTTTTAAATCATTCACCTCCGCTCGCAAGGCATCATTTTTTTTTCTTAACTCATTATTAATTTCTTTTTGAGCCTCATACTCACCTGATAACTGAAAAACATTATACCAACCCCCTCTTCCAGCCCACAACGGATACTGAATTAAAATGATCAACAAGATAAAAATAGTAGTAAGTGATTTCAAGTTTTTTTATTAATTTGATAGAAAGCAGATAAACCAGCATATTCAGCTTTATCATCTAAATACTCTTCAATTCTTAACAGTTGATTATATTTTGCAATCCTCTCAGAACGAGACATAGAGCCAGTTTTAATTTGCATGGCATTCATTGCAACTGCGATGTCTGCAATCGTTGTATCCTCAGTTTCACCTGATCGGTGTGAAATAACAGAGGTATACCCTGCATTCTTTGCTATCTTTATAGCTTTAAATGTTTCTGATAATGTTCCAATTTGATTAACTTTAATCAATACAGAATTTGCTACTTTCTTCTCAATTCCTTCTTTAAGAATTTTAGGATTTGTGACGAATAAGTCATCTCCCACTAACTGAACATTCTGCCCTAACTTTTCTGTCAGTACTCCCCATCCCTCCCAGTCAAATTCACTCATACCATCTTCTATACTGATAATTGGATATTTATCACACCAAGTCGCTAAGTAGTCTGTCATTTCAGAGGAGTTTAAGGAGACTTTTTCTGAATCCAAGTGGTATCTATCATTCTTAAAAAATTCTGTACTTGCGCAGTCAAGCCCTAAAAATACTTGCCTACCAGGTTCATATCCAGCTATCTCAATTGACTCCATAATCAATTGCAATGCTGCTTCATTAGATGATAAATTTGGAGCAAAGCCTCCCTCATCACCTACGGTTGTTGCTAGATTATTTCTAGTTAAATTTTCTTTAAGGGCATGAAAAATTTCTACACCACATCGAATAGCATCTGAAAATGTTGGGAGTCCAGCAGGTATGATCATGAATTCCTGAATGTCGACATTGTTATCAGCATGTGCACCCCCATTAATAATATTCATCATAGGCGTTGGCAAGCTATATGGACCATCAGGATTTAAAAATTCAAACAAGTGTTTTTTTTGACTTACGGCGCCAGCATGAGCGGCAGCCATGGATACAGCCAAAATAGCATTTGCGCCTAAATTTGACTTGTTATCTGTCCCATCTAGTTGAAGCATTATGCTATCAAGGCCTTCTTGGTTTTCTAAAGATTTACTTTTCAGGGCTGGAGCAATAATATTATTAATATTACTAATGGCTTGGCTTACCCCCTTTCCCATGTATATCGACCTATCATTATCTCTAAGCTCAACAGCCTCCTTACTTCCAGTAGACGCCCCTGATGGTACTGATGCTCTGCCAATTGAGCCATCACTAAGAGTTACATCAGCCTCCACAGTTGGATTTCCTCTTGAGTCAATTACCATTCGCCCTGTAACACACTTTATTTCTATCATTTTAAATTCCCTAACTAAAATAGTTTTTTTGACTTAACTATGTAATCAAGCTCTTTAAGAACTTCAAGCAGTTGTTTCATATTATTCAAGGGAACTGCGTTAGGACCATCCGATAATGCCTCTTTTGGATTAGGGTGTGTTTCCATAAAAATTCCTGATATTCCGCATGAAACTGCTGCTCTTGCTAAAAGAGGAACAAATTCACTTTGCCCACCACTCCTATCTCCCTGCCCCCCTGGTTGCTGAACAGAATGAGTAGCATCAAAAACTACAGGGCACTCAGTTTCCCTCATGATTGATAAGCTTCTCATATCTGAAACTAATGTATTGTAGCCAAAAGATGCTCCTCTCTCACAAACCATAATATTATCTTTTCCGCCGTTTGCATCCTTAGCTTTTTGAGCTACCTGCTTCATATCATGAGGAGCTAGAAATTGACCTTTTTTTATATTAACTGGCTTACCTGATTTCGCTACTGCCGAAATAAAATCAGTTTGCCGACACAAGAATGCTGGGGTTTGAAGAACATCAACAACACTAGCAACCGCCTCAATTTGAGAGGTATCATGAATATCAGTTAAAATAGGGACCTGTATTTGTTTTTTAACCAAATCTAAAATTCTCAAACCCTCATCTATACCAAACCCTCGAAATGTCTTATTGGAGCTCCTATTTGCCTTATCAAAAGAAGATTTAAAAATAAAAGGAATATTTAAATCGTCACACATTTCTTTTAGTTTACCGGCTACATCTATAGTCATGGATTCTGACTCAATAACACAAGGCCCGGCTATCAAAAATAGGGGTTGGTCTAGTCCTGCATTGAAGTGACATAATTTCATTGTTTAACCTTTTTGATAAGATAATGCAGCATTAATAAATGATAAAAATAATGGGTGAGAAACCTTTGGATTTGATGTGAATTCCGGATGAAATTGACAGCCCAGGAACCATGGATGATCTTTTTTTGAAAGCTCTATGATCTCGCATAAATTTTCAGATGGTGTTCTAGATGATACAACTAAGCCCGCCTGGGTTAATTTAGCTACATAAGAGTTATTAACTTCATAGCGATGTCGATGCCTTTCATTTACTTCAGAGCCATAAATATCATAAGCCAATGTATTCTCTGTTATTGGAGCTTTTTGGGCACCTAATCGCATTGTTCCCCCTAGATCTGAATTTTGATCTCTCTTTATCAATTCGCCTGCAGAAGTTTTCCATTCAGCAATTAACCCAACAACTTTATGTTTAGAAAGGCTATCAAACTCTGTACTATTTGCATTAGACAGTCCTGCTTTGTTTCTTGCATACTCGACTACAGCTAATTGCATACCTAAACAAATACCCAAAAATGGAATCTTATTTTCTCTAGCAAATTGAATTGCTTTTATTTTTCCCTCTGTCCCTCTAACCCCAAACCCACCAGGAATTAAAATTGCATCAACATTACCTAGCTCATCAATACCTTTCTGTTCAATTTTTTCAGAATCAATAAATTGAATTTTAACTTTAGCATTATTATGGAAGCCTGCATGGATTAAAGCCTCAGTTAATGACTTGTAAGACTCAGTTAAATCAACATACTTACCAACGAACGCAACATTAACTTTCTGATTTGCGCCATCTAATAACTTAATGATTTTTTTCCACTGTACAAGATCTGCATTCTTTGGCTTAATATTTAGTTTTTCACAAACAATAACGTCCATTGATTGCTCATGTAGCATCATTGGAATACGATAAATGGAATCTGAATCAGTAGCTGAAATAACGGCCCTAGTTACTACATTTGTAAATAGGGCAATTTTATCTCTTTCCTCTTGGGGAATTGGTCGCTCTGATCGGCATAATAATATGTCTGGCTGAATACCAATCTCTCTCAATTCTTTTACAGAGTGTTGCGTAGGTTTTGTTTTAAGTTCTCCAGCCGTTGCAATCCATGGCAATAGAGTTAAATGTATATAGCAAACATTATCTCTGCCTTCTTCAAAGCCCATTTGTCTAATAGCCTCTAAAAATGGAAGTGATTCAATATCTCCAACCGTTCCGCCGACTTCAATGATCGCAATATCAGAATCTTTAGCGCCATTTCTTATATGTAGCTTTATCTCATCAGTGATGTGAGGGATTACCTGAACAGTTTTACCTAGGTATTCACCTCTTCTCTCTTTCTTAATAACACTTTCGTAGATTTGGCCTGTTGTAAAATTATTCTTCTTTGTCATTTTTGAAGAAATAAATCGCTCATAATGCCCTAAATCAAGATCGGTTTCTGCCCCATCACTAGTTACAAAAACTTCTCCATGCTGAAAAGGGCTCATTGTGCCAGGGTCGACATTAATATAAGGATCAAGCTTTAGCATCGTTACATTTAAGTCACGAGACTCTAGAATAGCTCCAAGACTAGCTGCAGAAATACCTTTACCGAGAGAGGAAACTACACCGCCAGTTACAAAAACATATTTGGTCATAGATGGCATCTTTAAAAAAATTACTGACGGTATAACATTTTACTTTAAAGCATTGGCTCTCACAATGAATAGTTTAATCTTTTCCCCATTCACCATAAGTTTTAAATTTATCGATAACATCGATCATGTGGCTATCATTTAATATCTTTGGGGTACCAATCATTTTTGCTTGAACATAAATCTGTGCGAGGTGCTCGACTTCAATAGCAATATTAGTAGCTTCATTTAAATTTTTTCCTATTGCAATCATGCCATGATTCGATATGAGGCATGCCTTTCTTTGCTCCATTGCAACAATAATATTATTTGATAACTCCTGTGTACCAAATAGTGCGTAATCAGAACACCTAATAGAATCTCCACCGGCTACTGCTATCATGTAATGAAAAGAAGGGATACTTTCTCCTAAGACGCTCAATGTGCTTGAAAAAACAGAATGAGTATGAACAATCGCATTAATATCATCCCTTGAGGCATAAATATCTCTATGAAAAAGCCATTCGGATGATGGCTTATAGTTACTTTTAGAATTTATAATCTTTCCATTAATACCGACTTCAACCATTGCTTCTGCATCTAAATCTTCTAAATTAATTCCACTAGGCGTTATTATAAAAGCATTATTACTTCTGCAGCTAAGATTTCCTGTTGCCCCATGATTTAAACCTTTTTGGTTTAGTATTAATGAAGATTGAAATAAATTTTCATATTCCGCCATATCTTTTTTCATAATAAAAGTGTCCCTATAGAGCCAGGATTATAACTTCCTTTTTCACAGATTATCTTTGAAATATATTCAGGAGGTGTTACATCAAAAGCTGGGTTATATGCATTAGATAATCCAATTTTAACCTCTGAAATAATTCCATCGCTATTTAATCCCTTAATTTTAAGTAGCTCATCGGGGTCTCTGCACTCTATTTCAAATAACTGATGCTCCCCCATGAAATTTTTATCTATAGTGCTTAAAGGTGCAGCTACATAAAAAGGAATATTGTGAGCCTTTGCAGCTAATGCTTTCAGATAGGTTCCTATCTTATTGCAAACCTGCCCATCCATTGATATACGATCAGCTCCAACTATTACACAATCAACCTTATTCTGCTGCATTAATAACCCCCCCGTATTATCTGAAATAATAGTATGAGGAATTTTGGCCTGAGATAACTCCCATGCTGTTAAGTTCATTCCTTGATTACGAGGTCTAGTTTCATCGACCCATACATGAATATCAATCCCATCTTCAACTGCCTGATATATTGGACTTAGTGCAGTTCCATGGTCAATAGTAGCTAGCCAGCCAGCATTGCAGTGAGTTAAAATATTAACCGGCGAACTTTTTATCTTTTTTAATAACGGCAAACCTGCCCTTCCAATATTCATATTAGTTTTAATATCATCCTCAGCTAATTGGTTTGCATAAAGCCAGGCAGCCTTTGCCCTTTGATTATTATCATAGACTTTTAGATGTTCCAGTATTTTATTTACAGCCCATGCTAGATTAACTGCAGTAGGTCTGGATTCCTTGAGAAAAAAGGCAGCCTCCATAAGTGATTTATCTGATGGGTCATCATTCATTGCAAGTGCAATTCCAAAAGCAGATGTCACCCCTATTAGAGGTGCTCCTCTGACTTTCATAAGTTTGATAGCCTCAACAACATCTTCTAGGCTCTTAAGATCAACTAAATTAAATTTGAATGGCAGAGCCGTCTGGTCTATTATCGTGACTCTGGTGAAGTCATTAGAGGCTTCTATCGTCCTGTGTAATTTACCTTCTACAAACATAGCTAATCCTAAGAAAAATTTCATATATTTCATCCACAATATCTGTGGATAACATTGTGAATAAAAGTTATTAAAATTTGCAAGCAACTTATTATAAAGGAGTTTTTTTAAACGCTTAATTTTTAATCGATTAAAAAACCTTTTAAAAACATATACTTATTATATGTCATTGAGAACACTCATTTTTTTCTCAAACGTTAATGTAAGTCATGAGCTCATGTGTATAACTTACCTATTAATGGCAGCACTTGTAAGGTATTTTTACTGATCACATCAGCCATTTTATTAGGATCAAGGCCTCTTAATTGAGCCAAAAACATTCCAATTTTCTCTAATTCTTTGGGTTGGTTTTGCTGATCTCTTTCCAACCAAAATGGTGGCATATCTGGCGAATCTGTTTCAAGAACAATAGACTCAATTGGAAGATCTTTAGCTAATCTCTGAATATGTTTAGACCTAGGATAAGTCATTGCCCCACCAAAACCTAATTTAAATCCCAAATCAATAAATTGGTAAGCCTGTTGAGCGCTCCCATTAAATGCATGGGCTATCCCACCTCTGACTTTATATTTACGTAAATGCTTTAGCACAAGGTCGATTGAATTACGTGTATGTAAAATTACTGGTAAATCATAATCAATGGCAAGCTTTAATTGCGATACTAGAAAATGTTCCTGCTTATCAATATTATCTTTTCTAACGAAAAGGTCTATTCCAATTTCACCAATTGCTACCGGTGAGTTATTTTTAATATTCTCTGACAGCTCAATAAGGTCAATTTCATTAATTTGATCTACATACATTGGATGAAAACCTAGCGCATAAAAAAGACTATCATCTTGTCCAGCTAGATCAACGACGCGAGATAAATTCTCCGGACTAACCGCAGGGATAATAATTTTACTTATTTGGGATTTTCTTGCGGATTTTAGTACTTTTTTAATTAATGGTATGGAGAAAAAATCTAAGTGGCAATGGCTATCAATCCACATCCTATTTTATTACTCTGGATTGCATTCTAAGGTCGCAACCCACACTTCTTACATCATGTAATTTTAAGTGAATTTTATTTTTAATTGATTTTAAAATAGGATTATTAAACATAGGATTTGCATTTCCCCCTAGCAAAATTGGTGCCATATAAGTTACAATCTCGTCTATTAAGCCTAATTCCAGTAATGAGCCATTTAAAGTTGGGCCAGCCTCAACCCATAAATTGTTAATTTCAATTCTAGCTAAATGCTCCATAAGTTTATGGAGATTAATTTTTTTCTTATTTAGTGGTATGCAAAGAGTTCTGACTTTAGAATCTATTAATAATTTAAGTTTATTTTTTGGGTCCTCCCCATAAACTAATAACACATTTTCTTGGGTTAGAATTTTAGAACTAAGTTCTATGTTGAGATTGCTGTCCAAAATTACCCTTAAAGGTTGTTGTTTTGAAGGTATATGTCGTACTGTTAGATTTGGATCATCATAATTAACTGTTCCTATTCCCGTTAAAATTGCACAGGAATTTTCCCTCCATATTTGAACATCTTTTCTTGATTCTTCAGATGAAATCCATTGGCTTTCTCCGTTTATAAGGCTTGTTCTTCCGTCAAGCGAGGTTGCAATTTTTGAGTAAATATAAGGACGGCCTAAAGTCATTCTAGAAATGAATCCAAGATTAATTTCTTTTGCCTCTTCTGCTAATATACCCGTAGTAACTTCAATATTATTTTTTCTTAATAACGCAATTCCCTTCCCTTTTACTAAAGGATTGGGGTCTTCCATTGCGATAAAAACTCGCCTAATACCCGCTGAGATAATAGTCTCAATACAAGGTGGAGTTTTTCCATAATGAGCACATGGCTCTAAAGTGACATACAAATCAGCATTCCGAGCACGTTCTCCAGCCTCGTCGAGCGCAATTATTTCAGCGTGCATTCCGCCTGCTATTGAATGATATCCTTGACCAATAATATTGCTCCCTTCAGCAATAACACAGCCAACACGTGGATTAGGTTTTGTTTTTCCCGAACCCTTTCTTGCTAGACAAAGAGCCTGGCTCATAATGCTATAAATCAATGATTCTTCTTTCAATGGTTAATCAAGATCTTTAATGGCATTATTGAAATCCTCAACATCAGAAAAACTTCTATAAACAGAAGCAAACCTTATGTAGGCAACCTTATCTAATTTTTTTAGTTCGTACATAACAATCTCACCCATATCTCTTGAATGAATTTCTCTGTCGCCATTGGCTAGAATTTTAGTTACTATACTTTCAACTGCTTGATCTATAAATTCAACTGGCACAGGCCTTTTATGTAATGCCCTTGTTAATGAATGTAATAGTTTATCCTTACTGAACTCTTCTCGCTTTCCATCTTGTTTTACCACCTGAGGAAGAGATAGCTCTATATGCTCATAGGTCGTAAATCTTTTTTCACAGTTGGAGCAGCGCCGTCTCCGTCTAATAGAGTTACCCTGCTCATTAACCCGGGAATCAATAACTTGTGTATCCTCTTTTGAGCAAAATGGACATTTCATAGGGTAGTTATCCGTACACAGGAAATTGTTTAGTTAGTTGACCAACCTTACCCTTAACTAACTCTATGTTGCTTTCATTTTCTGGTTGATCTAAAACGTCAGCAATAAAATCTGCCACCATTTCAGACTCCTTCTCCTTAAATCCTCTAGTTGTAATAGCTGGAGTTCCTAGTCGTATTCCTGAGGTAACAAAGGGACTTTCTGGGTCATTCGGTATTGAGTTTTTATTTACTGTTATATGCGCCTTACCTAAAATAAGGTCTGCAGCTTTTCCAGTTAATTTTTGTTTTCTTAAGTCCACTAAAAAAACATGTGACTCAGTTCTTCCTGAAATAATACGATAACCTCTTTCTTTTAAAATTTTTACCATAGCCTGAGCATTTTTAATTACTTGGGCTTGGTATGTTTTAAATTCTGGCTTTAATGCCTCTTTAAAAGCAATAGCTTTTGCAGCAATAACATGCATTAATGGACCACCTTGAATAGCGGGAAATACAAAAGAATTTATTATTTTTTCAAATTCAGGTTTCGCTATTATAAAACCACCACGTGGTCCACGGAGAGACTTATGGGTTGTAGAAGTAACAAAATCTGCATACGGGACTGGGTTTGGGTAAGCGTGTCCTGCTACCAATCCTGAATAATGGGCTACATCAACCATAAAATAAGCCCCTACTTTTTTTGCAATTTGACTCATTCTCTCCCAATCAAAACGAAGAGCATAGGCTGATGCACCACCAATTATTAATTTAGGTTTAGACTCAACTGCTAACCTCTCCATTTCATCATAATCAATCTCCTCATTTTCATTTAAACCATATGGAATAACATTAAATAATTTTCCGGATAAATTAGCAGGAGAGCCATGGGTTAGATGTCCACCATGACCTAAATTCATTCCCATAATAGTATCTCCAGGTTTTAAAATAGCAAAATAAACTGCTTGATTAGCCTGGCTTCCAGAATGTGGCTGGACATTGACATATTCAGCTCCATATAGCTTTTTTAATCTATCTATTGCTAATTGCTCAACCTGATCAATAAACTCACATCCCCCATAAAATCTTTTACCAATATACCCTTCGGCATATTTATTAGTAAGTTGCGAGCCTTGAGCCTCCATAACTGCTGGGCTAGTATAATTTTCAGAAGCAATTAATTCAATATGCTGTTCTTGACGCTCATTTTCATTAAGAATTTGTGTCCAAATTTCTGGATCGACATTTTTTAGTAAGTCAGATTTATTAAACATAAGTGTATTTTTTTTTAATTAATATGTAATTATTATTTTATCATGGCTGGACCAATAAATTTTATGTAAGTATTTAGTCTAGGATATAATTTTTAAGTATGAATATTGTGAGCTAAATTTTACTATTTAGTTCTTAATTAAAAAATAAAGGAAAACTATGAAGTGGACTGACTCTCAAGAAATAGCAGAAAAACTATTTGACCTAAATCCAGAATTAGACCCTAAGACGATTCGATTTACCGATTTATACCAATGGGTTACTGGGTTAGAAGGGTTTGATGATGATCATAGCAAGGGTGGTGAAAGGATACTAGAAGCTATACAGTTAGCATGGATAGATGAATATGAATAATTTTCCTGAGCCTAATATTTTTAAGGCTTATGATATACGTGGAGTTGTCGGTATAACACTTACACTAGAAACTGTAGAACAAATTGGCCGAGCTCTTGGGAGCTATGCTGCTAGAAAAAACCAAAAGAAAATATGTGTTGGATACGATGGGAGGCTATCCAGTCCAAATTTAAGTGGTGCACTAATAACTGGGATACTTTCATCAGGCATTGACGTCGTAAATATTGGCTTAGTTACAACTCCCATGTTGTATTTTTCTACACATCTCCTTAAAACAAATACAGGAGTAATGATCACAGGAAGCCATAATCCACCTGAATATAATGGGCTTAAAATGATGGTAGGTGGAGCAACTCTCTCATCAGATGAAATTCAACTTTTATACCAGATAATTCTTGATAAAAATTTTCATTATGGAAAAGGAGAGCTTTATCATCAAGATATTAAAATTGATTATTTAAATAAAATAAAAGAAAATATTAAGCTTGAAAGATCAATGACAATATCTATAGATTGCGGAAATGGTGCGGCTGGGGTCTGTGCAGAAGAATTATTTTCTAGCTTAGGCGTTAAGGTAAATTCTCTTTTTTGTAACGTTGACGGAAATTTTCCTAATCATCATCCCGACCCTTCTAACCCAAAAAACTTAATTGATCTTCAGCAAAATCTAAATAATACAAGCAGCGAACTAGGTTTAGCATTTGATGGGGATGGAGATCGTCTAGGTGTTGTCACAAAATCGGGAGAAATTATTTACCCAGATCGACAACTTTTACTTTTTGCTGAAAATGTTTTGGCTAATAATCCAGGGGCTACTATAATTTTTGACGTCAAATCTACACGCCATCTATTTAAGTGGATTAGAGATAAAGGTGGGATTCCAATGATTTGGAAAACTGGTCACTCTTTAATTAAGGCAAAAATGAAAAAAGAATCTGCACTGCTTGCAGGAGAGATGAGTGGCCACACTTTTTTTGCTGATCGTTGGTATGGTTTTGATGATGGATTGTATGCAGGAGCAAGGCTGTTAGAAATACTAAGTAAATATAGCAATCCCTCAGAAATACTTGAGGCACTTCCTAAAGGATTTAGTACGCCAGAAATTAATATTAAGCTTGCTGAAGGAGATCAGCACAAGTTAATTAAAAAACTTCAAAAAGAAGCAAAGTTTGAAGGCTCATTGGAAGTTATTATGATCGACGGCTTAAGAGTTGAGTATAAAAATGGGTTTGGGTTGATGAGGGCTTCAAATACTACGCCTGTAATTGTTTTACGTTTCGAAGCTGATACTGCAGATATACTTGAAAAAATAAAAAATGATTTTAAAAAAATTCTTAGCAAATATCTACCTATGAATAAAATTACATTCTAACTTAGTATTAAATTAATCTTAATTTGACTCGGTACATATAACTTCAGCGTAACCTGAAAATACAGTATTTTTACTAATTTTCATCCATTTTAAAGAATTTCCATTTGAATAAATTGCCTTACCCTTTCCCATATTTTCTTCATAAAGTGAATGGGCAAGAATCCTAAGCCGAGGAACCTCACAATCAAATTCAACGTAACTCTTGACAGACCGATACTCTAAATCTAAATCTAAAGCATTAATTTTCTCTGATTCTAGAAAATTTTCTAATGTCCATGCCCTAACCTTTCCCTGATTTCTTTTATAGTTATTAAGGTTCAGAAAATATTCTGATTTTATTGTTGCGTCTTTATAGATTAAATCCCATTCGGCATATGCCGGAAAGGACAGAGAAAATATCAAGGTAAGGAGAATTTTTTTCATAAAAAGCATTATATCCAAATATAAAAAAAGCCCGAAAAAAATCGGGCTTTTTAATGAATAAATAAAAAATTATTTATTCATTACGTACATGGTTACTTCAAAACCAAAACGCATTTCTGTAGCTGCTGGTGTTGTCCAC
>MDTF01001803.1_pt1 | contig 16286 bp, 14 predicted proteins | sample 811191 | NCBI WGS metagenome assembly MDTF01 (sample SAMN05326649, study PRJNA326480) | marine metagenome | isolation source: seawater | place: Southern Ocean | collected 2011 | reverse complement strand
AATTGATACTTTAGATTTCAGTAACTTTAGTAAAACTAATACTATCAGCCTTGTTGATGGAGAATATTCAACAATTGGCTTTGATGCTGATTGGTCAATGACGGATAATCTTGGCATTGCCTTTGATGCCATAATTGAAAATGCAATTGGTGGTTCGGGTGACGATACCATTAAAGGAAACGACTCAAGTAATTCCATAGAGGGTGGACCAGGCAATGATGTTATTGATGGTGGTAAAGGAAATGACACCGCTGTCTATAAAGGGTTATCGTCAGAGTTTATTATAAAAAGTAATGATGACGGAACAATCTCGGTTCAAGACTCAACTACCTCTGAACTTAATGAAGGTTTGGATAGTTTAACAAATATTGAGTATATGAAATTTAGCGATAAAACAATTTCTTCAATCTCATTAAAATACGCATTATCAGAAACGATCGATATATCAAAAAATATTTTGAAATCATACTCAGACGATACGCAATCGGGAACGCAAAATTATAATTCTGGAAATAATATTATTATTGCTGATGGCCAAGCTAAAACCCTTAGAGGCCTTGATGGAGATGACACGTATTTCATCTCAAATCTTTTACCCGAAAATAGTTCCATTACAATTATTGATACAAGTGGAGTAAATACTATTCAAATACCTGCAAATACGGCTGTGAAAAAAAGCCAATGGGCTAATGATACAGTTCGTTTAACCTTTGAAGATTCTCGTGTGGTAACGGTTAATAATGCCGATAAATTTTCCTATAACCTTGGAGGGAACGTTAGCGATGGAACTGCTGGAACGGATTTATCTTTTTCTGAGTTAGGAGATTTATTTGGTATTAGTGATATTTTGAATATGTCTGGCTCTGCTTTGGGAACTGAAGTTGATATGTATATAGTTTAGAAAGTGCATAAGGTAATTTTAATTGCAATTTTAGAATTTCGGTAATAGATTTATTGAGTTATTTAGGAGGAGTAAATGACTGATAATAATAAGAAAATTCAAGGATTAATTGATAAGCAAGAAATTTACGATGTTTTATTAAGATACTGCCAAGGAGTTGACCGTTGTGATGTTGATTTAATTAAATCAGTTTATCATGATGATGCACAAGATGATCACGGCATGTTTAAAGGAAAAGGCTTAGATTTTGCTGAGTGGATAGTTGACTGGGAGAAGGAAAATATTGAGGCAGGCCAGCATTTAATAGGTAATTTTAGTTGTGATTTAAAAGGTGATATTGCGTATTGTGAAACTTACTGCGTATCGTTCAGTGTCGATAAATTAGGAAATAATGCAACTGTTTATAATAGATACATCGATCGGTTTGAAAAAAGGCTGGGGTGCTGGAAGATCGCTGATCGGCTTGTAGTTTTGGATATTACAAGAGTTGATGATCCATCTCCACCATTTGGGGATGTTCCTGGGTGGAACTTTACTTGGGGGCGCAGAGACAAGAGTGATCCACTTTACAGGCGTTAAGCTGTTAAGCTTTATCGATAATTTATTTAATTATTCACATTATGATTATTAGTATAATCTTTAAAAAAATAATAATCCGGAGGGTAAAATGGCAAAAATTAAAAGTGTTGAAGATCTACTGGCTGAGCAAGCAGTTCGTAAGGCTGTGACTTGTTATTCCAGGGGGGCAGATCGTTGTGATATTGATATTTTAAAATCTGCCTTTCATCATGATGCAGAAGTTAAGTATGGCAGTTATGATGGCCCATACGAAGTGTTTTGTAATAATGTTGTTACTGGTCATACTGCTATGAATTATACAACACACACTGTTGTAAATGAGTACTTTGATATAAATGCTGCGTCGGGGAAAGGTGTTGGAGAAATTTATGTTCTGGCCTTTTTATCGTTATCTCAAGCAGGCGATGTAATGGAGGTTGATGATTACAAGGATACTAAATCAGATGGAGGTCATGAGTACCTTGTAGCGGGACGATATGTTGATAAATATGAGTGTCGGGATGGTGATTGGCGAATTAGTCTCCGCCAATATATTATTGATTGGAGTCGAACATCTGATTACACGGGCCACGATCCTAACAATCTATTTGAAGGGTTGATTTACCGTGGCACTCAAAATAAAGACGATATCTCATACAATATTTTGAATGATTAGATTACGACGCTGTAATCCCGCCATCAACAATATATTCAGAGCCTGTGACGTAGGAAGATTCGTTTGAAGCCAAGAATAGGGCACAGTTTGCTATATCATCAGGTGTTCCCATTCTTTTAAGGGGGATACCATCTAACATAGCGTCTAAATCCCTTCCCCTTTCAACAATCTTTTTAGGATCATTCATATTAGTAGCCATGAAGCCTGGATGAATTGAGTTGCAGCGGATATTAAATTTACCATATTCTAATGCTAACGTTTTTGTCATTAACCGAACACCACCCTTGCTGGCGTTATAAGCAGAGGCTCCAGGAATACCGACTAGTCCAGCTACAGAAGATATATTAATGACTGACCCAGTTTTTTTCTCTCTCATACTCGGAAGAAACACTTTACAGCCCAGAAATATAGATTTTAGATTTACATCAATCGTTGCATCCCAATCCTCTTCCGTTGTTTCTTCGAAGGGTTTAATTACTGCTATACCGGCATTATTAACAAGTATATCGACTTTTTCATATTTCTTTAATGTCTCTTGCTTCACCCTCTCCCAGTCCCGGGAAGAAGTAACATCATGCTCTAAAAATAAAGCCTTACCTTGCGAGTTAATTATTTCTTGTTCTACCTTTTTTCCACCCTCAGTATCGATATCTGTGAGCACAACTGTTGCTCCCTCTCGAGCAAAGGCAATTGACATGGATCGACCAAAGCCTGGGTTAGACGCTCCACCAGTTATTATTGCTACTTTATTATCTAATCTTCCCATCTTATTCCCCTATATTAAATCACGATATGTATTAAAAAATTTTCGTATTTCACTTGTTAAGAATTCTGGCTTTTCCATTGGGGCAAAGTGACCGCCCGATGAGCAAACATTCCAGTATTTTATATTATGTTTTTTTTCCATCCACTCTCTAGGACGAAATATCACATCACCTTCAAATATTGTAAACCCTGTTGCACTTTCAACCATCGGATGCCTGTCATGAGATGGCTTCCAGATATTATGAACTGCTTCATAGTAATATCTAGCCGACGTTCCAAAGCTTTCACTTAACCAATAGATCATTGCTGTATTTATAAGGTCATCTTTTGAAAAACAATTTTCGATATCACCCTTACAATCACTCCATGCACGTCTTTTTTCGATTAACCATGCTAGCAAACCTACAGGAGAGTCATTCAGACCATATGATAGTGTTTGTGGTTTGGTGGCTTGGATTTGGAAGTAACCATTACCTTCGGTTGCAAAGTCGATATTTTTTTCATACCACTTTTTCTCATCTTCACTATAAGCATCCGCACCTGGTTGTGGACTTGTAAAAACATCTATGGGTATTGCCATATGTGTATGAATTGCCGGTACTATTTTAGAATATTTATGTCCCAACTGAAGAGTAATTGCTGCCCCCCAATCACCCCCATGTGCAAAGAATTTTTCATATCCTAAAACATCTTTCATAAGCTGAACCCATAGATCGGATGTTCTCCAATAATTGATTCCCGTCTCATTTAATGGTGTAGAAAAACCATAGCCAGGTAAAGACGGAACTATAACATCAAATGAATCCTCAATATTTCCGCCGTAATTTTCAGGGTGAGCCAAAGGTCCAATAATTTTCTGATAATCCCAAAAAGTCCATGGCCAACCGTGTGATAAAATTAATGGCTTAGAATTTTTTCCCGAACCCTTTTCATAAATAAAATGAATAGGATTGTTATCTATTTTTACTTTGTAATGAGAAAATTTATTAATTTTTTCTTCTTGGAATTTCCAGCTATAATCAGTTACCCAATAATTTGCTAAATCTTTAAGATAAGATCCCTCTGTCCCGTATTGCCAATTTTCATTTCCAAAATCATTGGGTATTCTTGAATTTTTAACTCTGTTGTTAATATCGTTAAGCACATCTTGCTTAATATTTAAAATAAAGGAGTACTCTTCTATCTTCTTATTCATCGAAAGTTTCCTTTTTTTATTATTATAAAATTATAATTTAGAGAAAAATCAAGGGTATGATTTTTCTGAAATATTACCTTCTTCTTTGTTTTCTTATAAAATTACGAATTTCTACAATATTCTCATAATCTTTATGGTTAACTCTTATAAAACCCTGGCTTTCCCCAAAGGTAATTTCTTTAAAGCACTGCTCATCTATATTTTTTAAATTAAGATTATGTTTTATTAACTCATCTTTAAATCCATCTGGAAGATCTTTCCTGATTACATGTGGGCCATTCATAATAAAACCAGATAGCCAAATTACCCTTAGTTTATCCATATCGAGTAAACCTTTTTTAATCATATTTCGGAATACACCCCTTGTATAACCTTCCTCTACAGGTCCTTGACCTGAAACCCAAGTAGCGCCAGCATCATATTGACCATTTAAGACCGCAATAATTGCTTGCTCATGTCCTCCAGCAAACCCTGTTCGACTAAAAAACTCAGATGGATTAATACCCCTCTGATGTAATTCAAAAGAAGGGACAAGATAACCTGATGTTGTATTTGGATCTGACCATGCTACCGATTTTCCTTTCATATCCTCTATAGAATATATGTTTGAATCTTTTCGAACATACATTGCTGATTTATATCCGTTAGAGCCATCGGTTTCCTTAATCGTAATAATTGGCTCAACTGCATTAGGATCGTCAATATACATTGCAGCATAAGCGGATGGCCCTACACTTGCGTAGTCTAAAGTTTTCCCCAATAATCCATGTATTATTCCCGCTACATCAGAAGCTGGATAAAATTTAACAGGGATTTCTAATTGTTCTTCAAGATAGAGACGCCAGCATTCATAATTTTTTAATCTATCGGCCTCATTTTCTCCTCCAGCGAGTCCAATTTTTAATTCTTTTAATTCTTTTCGCCAATCAGAAAAAGCTAAGTTTGGAGACAAAATGAGAAAAAAAGAAATAATTAAAAAAATGAAAGAATTACGTAGAATCATTATGGGTCTCTGTAAAATTATATATAGATTAATATTAGTATCTTGGTAACTGTCAATACGACTTTTAAACTTTTCTATTGATTTTAGTTAGGTTTAAACAAGAGTTACTTGCTAGCTCCAGGTAAACACTATTTATAAAATAAATAATTAAGATTTTTAACTTGAATAATACAATTATTGCTCTAGCATTTATTTATAAATTTAAAAATAATAATTAGAAAAGAAATAATAATAAGTTTTAATTTTTGAAAAACGTAAAAATAATTTTTTTCTAATTACAATTTGCAAAATAATCTGAGGGGGAATTTTTATGCGAACTTATAATTCTATATTTACTTATTTAGTAATCTTGATATTACCAATTTTTATGACCAATGAAGTTAAGGCTCAAGACGAAGGGGTTGAAGAGATCTTAGTCATAGGTAAATCTATCAAAGCAAGCCAAATGGCTGCTATTGAAGCAAAACGTCAAGCTGTAAATGTTGCAGATATTATATCGGCCGATTCTATTGGAAGATTTCCAGATGTGAATTTATCTGATGCCCTTGGTAGGCTCCCAGGGATTTCAATTGAAAGAGATCAAGGTCAAGCAAGGTATGTTAGTTTCCGAGGTACTCCAAAACGTTATACAACGACAGCTTTTAATGGAATAAGCATTCCTGGTGTTGAAAACGGGAGAATTCCAAGATTTGATTCTTATCCGGCGGTTATTACTTCTCAAGTTGTAGCCAATAAAGCTATTACAGCTGATATGCCAGGTGAATCAATTTCTGGATTTATTAATATTAAAACTTTTAAACCTTCAGACATTGAAGGATTCTCTTTTTCTGCAGAAATAGGAATGGGTGAACAAGATCAAGGTGGAGGCGATACTTCAAAAGAGAATTTAAGAATTTCCTATTCTGATGATAGCTTTGGATTTGTAGTTTATGGGTCAGCACATAATAATGAGCAAGTTACAGATAATCGTGAGCCTACATACGGCGGTACTGAAGGCGCTCAAACTCCAGACAGAATTGATTTCAGAAGTTATAAAGTTGAGAGAGAAAGTGAAGCTGTTGGCGGAACAATTGAAAAATATCTTGAAAATGGAGGAAGAATTTTTCTAACCTCACTAAATACAGAGTTTTTAGATAATGAAGAAAGAAATGATTTTAGAGCCTATGTTAAAAACGGAACTCCAACTACTGGCTCAGGCTTTACTGGCAGTGCAAGAAGACTTTTTAACGATGCCCTATATATAAATAAAACAGAGATGAATACTCTGGGGATAGAAACATCTTTTGGAGAATGGGATATTAAGGCTCAAGCAAGTAAAATTGACACTACTTTTGATACCTATATGCCAATCGGTTATTTTATTGGCGGTGGTCAGTTAGAGAACCTTTCTTACGATATTTCTGATCCGCAAAATCCTATTGTTAATTTTGATGGAACTTATCGAGATGTTGATTACAGCACTAGGCTCCTTGTTGATGCAATTGGTGGGCTTTATACCGAAACTGATCAATTTAAAATAGATATAAGTAGAGAAAATAATAGAGGTGAGCTAAAGTTTGGTCTTCAATATGATGATAGAATAGCTACCGGTGGAGGGGCAACTCTCGCTACAATTTCAGTTGAAGGGGGATATCCCTCTGATGTATGTGATCCTAAGGATTACAGACTTGGTAATTTTGCTAGCCCAAGAGACAATAGTGTTGGAGCCTTCTATACCGATAACCCTGCACTGAATGATTGTCTAAACACTGTTCGTCCTGCTCGTTCAGATTTTCCTGATGATGAAAAAATCGATATTGAGGAAGTTTTATTTGCCGCTTATATAATGCAAACTTTTGAAATGAATTGGGGAACAATTGTTGCAGGCCTTAGGGTTGAAGACACTGAATATGAAACTAGTGGTTATAAATTATCAACTGTAAGTGATGCTAATCTTTCATTTGGAAATGTTTCAACAGGTGTCAAAGAAGAATTATCTGTCAAAAGAAGTTATACAAATTATCTACCAAGCATCCATATTAATTATGATGTGGCTGATGATAAAAAACTTCGTCTTTCTTATTCAACAGGTATAAGTAGACCATCATATATTGAAGCAAGAGCAGCGGCATCAATTGGTATTATTACTCAAGAGATCACAGGTGGTAATCCTTTCTTAAAAGAAGAAGAGTCTTGGGGTATAGATGCTGCATTTGAATGGTATTATGATGAAGCAAGTCTTTTTTCTGTAACAGTTTTCCATCGTGAGATTGATAATGTAATTTCTGAGTCCAGTTCAAAAGTAGACGGAAGCCTATATTCTGATGCAGCAGTGGCAGGAGAATTATGGGATCTAGCTGCATTTGGGAATGGTAAGGATGGAGAACTTCAGGGTATTGAAATCTCATTAAATGCACGACTTGATAACTATATTGAAGGATTTTTCTCAGGCTTTGGAGCATCACTTAATGTTGCGCTGATTGAATCAGAATATACTACTCCAGAAGGTAATATTTTTGCACTTCCAGGACAATCAGATACAAATTATAATGCATCTGTGTTTTATGAAGATCACGGCTTTTCTGCTCGAGTAACCTATCGCTATAGAAGTGAATGGCTCGATGAAACTGAAACAGGAGCAGTATTTAATCTTGGTGGGGGTGTTTATTGGGCTGCCCAGAATCGTCTTGATGCATCACTTCGATTTGATCTTGAGAGATTAACTGGTCAAAAAGCATCACTCTTTGCTGATTTTAATAACATTACTGATGAATCAGATATGAGATATACTGCGGAAGCATGGAATGTAAACCAAGTTGAGTCTTTTGGTAAAAGCTTCCTTGCTGGAGTTCGTTACGCATTTTAATATTTATTAAGAACTAAATAAAAACCTCACAAAGTTCTTATGTGGGGTTTTTTATTGCAATAGAGGACTAAATAGTTAGTATTTTGTTATGAAAATTATTAAATATATTATCGCTATTATAATTCTTGGAACCATATCCATTTATTGGTTTGGTGAGAATGAAATAGCTTCGGTTGATAGAATTATTCCAAAGAATATTTCTGAAGACCTGAGGGAAGACAATCGTAAGTTATCTTTCAACGGCGCCCATAATTTTAGAGATTTAGGTGGCTACAAAACTAAAGATGGAAAAACTCTGAAATGGGGAAAATTATATAGATCTGATAACCTTCATTCCTTGACAGACGAAGACGTTAGTTATTTCTCAAGGCTAGAGATTAAGTCAGTAGTTGATTTTCGATCAGACCAAGAAAGAGAAGATGAGCCAGATAGGCTATCGCCAAATACTGAACAAGTATTTCTTCCAATAGAATTTCGTCCGAAAGAGATTGAAGAAGGCTTAGTCAAACCTGAAGATATTATGAAGGATTTAGTTTCTGGAAAATTTGATTCTACAAATTTGCTAAAAGACTTTAACGAGGTTTTAGTTAGAAATTTCACCAATGAGTACAAGGATTTTTTTAGATACCTTATTGATAATAATGCTGAACCAGTACTTTTTCACTGTACTGCGGGAAAGGATAGAGCTGGCTTTGCAAGCGCTTTAATATTATCAGTACTAGGTGTACCTAGAGAAAAAGTAATTGAAGATTATTTACTTACCAATCAGTATGTTAAAGATCATGTTGATAGTGAGATGCTAGAAATTGAATTGAAAACCTTTTTTCAAGCAGACACAGATAATTTAAGAAAAATAAATCTAGTCGAAGAAAGATATATTCAGGCTGCATTTGATACTATTGATAGTGACTGGGGTGGAATGGAAAGATATATATCTGAAGGCTTAAATTTGACAGAAGATGATATTTTAAAATTACAAGATTTTTACCTAGAATAGATTCTATAAATTTATTTGATCAAAAGGTAAAAAAATAATATTTCAGACTTATTTATGTTTATGAATAATCTAATTAAATTATTAAATAAAATTAGGACTGAATAATTATGTCAAGACAGATAGCAGACGATCATCCATCCTTAGACCTTGAAAGTAGTTTAAATTTTGTATTAGAAACTCTTGAAGAAGGAGCGATTAAACGAAATCATGACTTTCATCTTCTTGTGTTAGGGACTATCGACAAAGATAATAATCCACAAACTAGAAATGTTGTTCTAAGAAAGGTTGATATTTCTCAATCACTTATTCGCTTTCATACGGATAAAAGATCAAATAAAATTTCTGATATTCAAAGTAATAATTCAGTCTCTCTTTTAGGATATGATAAATCTAATAAACTTCAAATTAGAATAATGGCAAAAGCTCAAATTGAAAACTCTCAAGAAATATTGTCGGATATTTGGTCCAATATGTATCCAATGAGTAGAGAGTGCTACCGAGTTAATGATGCACCTGGAAAGATTGTTTCATCAAAAGATGATGTCTTTTTCGAAGAAGAGGGAGCCGATAAAATGAATGGTTTTGAGAATTTTACAATTGTGAATTGTCATATTCAATCTATAGAAACCCTTTTTCTTCATTCATCAGGCCATTTAAGAGCAAAATATCAAAATGAAAATGATCAATTTATTGGTAAATGGTTAGTTCCTTAAAATGACAATTAATTTTAGTCCAGGAAACGATATTATTGTTCCTACAGGTAATTCAACATATAGGGGATTAATAGGTGACGATACCTATATCATTTCAAAAGCTACCTCAATTAACTCGTCAATTACAATTATAGATACAAAAGGTTTAAATATTATTCAATTAATAGACGGGCTAATAATTTCTTCTGCTAAATTTTCTTCTGATGCTTTTAAAATAATACTATCCAACGGAGCAGCTGTTACTATAAATGGGGCCGATAATTTTTTTTATGAGGTTGGTGGTAATTTAACATCTGGAGTTAGCGTAGATAAAAAAAGTTTTTTAGAATTCTCAAAACTATTTGGAATTGAATCCTTACCTAAAGAAGGATTAATAGACGGAGATAAGAATTTAGTTATTAAAAAAGAAAATTTAATTTCAAATAATACAGATTTTTCTTGGAGTATAAAAACACCTGAAAGCATTGGTTTGGAAACTATTGAAGTAAATAATTTAATGGATTTTGTAAAAACTCCAGCTTTTAATACTCAAGCTGCTATTTTAATTCAAGGCGGTAATATAATTGCCGAATATTATGGTGAGGGTTATGATAAGACAAATTTAGTCACAAGCTGGTCAGTCGCAAAGAGCTTTACCTCAACTTTGATTGGGATAGCTATAGACGAGGGTTATATAAATTCTATTGATGATCCAATTACAGATTACCTTCCTGAATGGAAAGGTAAGGATCAAGATAATATTTTATTAAAGCATCTTCTTTCTATGCGATCTGGGATGGAGGATCATCCTTTTGCAGGTGTTATATTTTCAGCCGATATGGTGAAATACTCTTTAGGTAGGGATATCGTTAGACCTCCTGGAAAATCCTTCAGCTATTCTAATGAAGATTCTATGCTATTAGGTGAGATTTTAGAAAATGCAACAGGGGCATCTGTTCAAAATTATGCCGATGAAAAAATCTTTAATATTTTGGATGTTGAAGATAAGTGGTGGACTGATCAAGCTGGGAATACAGTTACTTATTCTAGCCTTGATATGACCCCTCGAGATTTTGCTAAATTCGGATTAATGATTGCTCAAGACGGAAAGTGGGAAAATAAAGAAATTGTCTCCTCTGATTGGCTTGAAATCGCGACAGTTCAATATGATGGTTTAGCCTCTTATGGGTTTCAATGGTGGACAAGTAATAGTCGTGAAGATGTCGAATATAACTTTTTTTCAGCAAGGGGTTTGGATGGACAACTAATTTATGTTTGGCCTGAAATTGACTTGGTCTTTGTTAGATTCACAAATTATGAACATATAGGCGATAAAGATTCTTCTGTTATAGACTTAAAAACATCATATCAGGATACAGATTCTGGTAATTTACCTACTACCAAACTCGAGGAATTACTTTATAATGTCGGCGATAATCTGATTATCAATTCGGATACTATTGTTACTAATGATTTTGGATAATGAATTATGAATATAGAAGAGCGCTCGCAACACATGAGGGAGCAGCCGTTATTTCAAGGGCTGGGTTTTAACAAAATTATAGAATTTAGTAAGGAAGAAAGTTCTATTAAAATTGAATATATAGCTGAACATCGTCATTGTCATTCAGGTAATATTGTACAAGGTGGATATGTTACGGGATGGATAGATTCGGCTATGGCACATAGTGTCATGATCCCAACAAATTTTGAGTTTAGTCCTTTAACTCTTGAGCTAAAAATAACCTTCTTTAAGTCCGCTAATCCTGGTCCAGTTATCGCCGAAGCTAAAGTGATTAAACTGGGTAGGTCAATTGCTTTTGTTGAGGGCTCTTTATTTTCTGAGGATGGTATTCTAATAGCCAAAGGAACTTCAACAAATAAATTAGTTCCTATGCCCAAGCAATAAATATTAGCTTTCTAAAGATGAATCTTCTTCTGGGTCTGAAAGTAGGCTCCAAGATCTAATAGATAAAGGAATAGATATTATATATACAAGTCCCACAAGGCTTAATGTGATCCATGGCATATTAAGAAGACAAATGAATAAAACAGTTACACATAGAATAATCTTAAGATCTCTAAACTTTTTAATTTGAAATCGTATATGCTTTCCCGAGAATGTAGGTATTTTACTTACAAGAAGAAGTCCAATTAGAATAGTATAAGCGCTTGTTATATTTGTTGTTTCAAATCCCCAATTAAATCCTAAAAATGAATGAATAAGAGGTAATAGAATTAAACCAGCTCCTGCAGGAGTCGGAACTCCAGTAAAGAAATTTGGATATTTTTTATTTTTGGTGTCAGCTTCAACATTGAATCTTGCCAAACGAAGGCACGATAGAACTATAAAAGTTAGTATTGCAATCCAGCCAAACATTCCGCTATCACGAAGAATAGATATATAAATTAACAGACCGGGTGCTATACCAAAATTCAAAAAATCAGCCAAGGAGTCAAGCTCTGCTCCCAAAAGCGATTCACTTTTAAGAAATCTAGAAAACCTTCCGTCCAATACATCACATACAGATGCCATTACGATACAAATTACGCTTAACTCAAATTGACTCGATAAAGCAAATCGTATTGCTGTTATTCCAAAACAAAGCCCTATTAAGGTAGTAATATTTGGTATCATTGATTTAATTGAATTTTTTTTCATAATTAAGCTTTTATTCCATTTATTACATAAGACAACTCTAAAATTTATAATGAGCCAATTATCGTCTCGCCTGCCTTTACTTTATCTCCAACATTAACATCTGATTCAGCACCTTCTGGAAGGTAAACATCTACTCTAGAACCAAACCTAATTAAGCCAAACCTCTCTCCAGCATCGATTTTATTGCCTTCCTTAATAAAGCCTATAATACGTCTGGCTATTAGACCCGCTATTTGTACGACAATTATTTTTTTGTCATTGGTTTTAATAATTAAGCTATTTCTTTCATTTTTTTCACTAGCTTTATCTAGGCTGGCATTAAAAAAACTACCCGCTTTATAAGTGATTTTTTCAATAACCCCTTTAACAGGACTTCTGTTAACATGGACATTAAATACATTCATAAAAATACATATGCGAAGCATTTCTTTTGATTCCAGGAGTAATTCCTCTGGTGGCTGAGCCTTATCTATAAGGCATATTTTTCCATCAGCAGGACTTACTATTTTATTTTGATTATCTGGAGTTATTCTCTCTGGGTCTCTAAAGAACCAGATTACGAAAAATGTTAGAAGAAATCCTATTATTGCTAAAGGTAACCATATCATAAGAAATACTAATGAAAGTAGGAAGAAAATAGACGCAAACTTCCAACCTTCTTTATGAATAAATGAGGTAATTTTTTTTAATAAAGACATTATAGGATCCTTTTAGACAGAATAATTTCTGTAAAGCATGACATATGTACCTTAATCCTTTAAAAATGAAAGTATTATTGATATTTTATAAAATTATAATTCAAAGCTCGAGGAGAGTATAAAGTGATAGAATTTATTAAATCAGCTGGTTTGTTTATTATTTGTTTAATTTTAAGTCGATTTATCGGCCTACCTGCTAATTTTACTCCTATTATCGCGGTAGCATCCTTTATCCCTTTTTTAACTGGTAATCGCTATATTCAATTATTTTTACCAGTCGGAGTTTTAATTTTGACAGACCCATTTTTGGGATTCTACTCTTCAATGTCAGCTGTTTATCTTTGCATTTTGTTTGCCAGTATTTTATCTGTTCTATCAAGAGATCTTTCTTATAAAAATCTTATTATAAGAGGAATTGCTTCGGTTGCTGTCTGGCATATTTTTGTTAATTTTTCTGTTTGGTTTTCAGGTGGCTTAGGCTACTCACTTTTTAATACCTATTTATTTGCAATACCTTTTGATCTCAGATTGCTTATAAGCACTTTGGTATTTTCAACTTTATTTTATGGCTTAAGAGAAATGACTATGAATATCTATAGTCGTTTTTATCCAAATTCCTAAGTTTGTCTTGAAATTTTTTTTTAAAAAAATAAAAAAAGTTATTATTTTTTTATATATTATAACAATTACTTTTTCTAATATACACGCCATGGAAAATCCTTTTTATAAAAATTACGATACTCAATTTGAAATACCTCCGTTCGCTGAAATAGAGGAAAAACATATTATGCCTGCCTTTTTAAAGGGCATGGAAGAGCATAATGATGAAATAAATCAAATAATTATTAATTCAGATAAGCCATCCTTTGATAATGTCATAGTCGCGATGGAACGCTCTGGTGTGCTTTTAGATAAGGTTGGTGCTGTATTTTTTAATCTTTCAGGGTCTACAACAAATAATGAATTACAGGATATTGAAAAAGAAATTTCTCCAAGACTTTCCGCGCATTATGACTCAATTAGTCTTAATCCAAATATTTTTAAAAAGGTCAGTTTATTGTGGGAAGAAGTTGATAGTCTAGAATTATCGAGAGAAGAAAGAAGGATCCTAGAAGAAACTTATAAAGGATTTATTAGAAGTGGGGCTCTTCTAAAAGGTCTAGATAAGGATAGATACTCAAATATTAATCAAGAAATTTCAAAACTTTCAGTACAATTTTCTCAAAATCTATTAGCGGAAACAAATAATTTTGAAATTATACTTAATAAAGATGATTTAAAGGGTCTTCCGGAGGATATTGTAATCCTAGCCAAAGAAGAGGCTGATAATAAATATAAGAAAAGCTCTGATATTAAATATAAGGATAAATTTATATTTACCTCACATAGAAGCAGTATGTATCCTTTTCTTACTTATTCAGAAAGCCGAGACTTAAGAGAAAAACTATATAACGGCTATATAATGAGAGGTGATAATAATAACGAATATGATAATAAAAATATCACTGCAAAAATTGCCTCATTAAGAGTCGAAAAAGCGAATATTCTTGGTTTTGATACACATGCTCATTATGTTCTTGATAATACAATGGCAAAAACACCTGATGCCGTCTATGAGCTCCTTAATCAATTATGGAAGCCAGCTCTAAATAGAGCAAAGGATGAGCTCCAAGAATTGCAAAAATTTGTCAATGAGGAAGGCCAAAATTTTAAAATTGCCTCTTGGGATTGGTGGCATTATTCCGAAAAAGTTAGAAAAGAAAAATATAACCTCGATGAAGAGGAGGTAAAAAATTTCTTTACCCTAGACAATACTATTAATGGAATATTTAAAACTGCTAATAAACTTTTTGGGTTAAAATTTGAAGAAAAATTCGATATTGAACTTTATCATCCTGATGCAAGAGTTTGGGAAGTTAAAGATGGAAACGGATCTCATTTAGGATTGTATATCGGTGACTATTATACTCGTTCAAGTAAAAGAGGGGGCGCATGGATGAGTACCTTTAAAGATCAGTCAAATTTTGATGGAAGGGAAAGGCCAATAGTAGTTAATGTTTGTAACTTTCCTCCGCCCTCTAAAGATAAGCCTTCTCTTTTAAGTTTTGAAGATGTCACTACTTTATTTCATGAATTTGGCCATGGTCTTCACGGCCTGTTAACCAATACTGAATATAAAAGTTTATCAGGAACATCAGTTTCAAGAGATTTCGTCGAATTTCCATCTCAGGTATTAGAGCATTGGGCAAGTGAACCAGAATTATTAAAATCTTATGCAAGGCATTATAAGACCGGTGAAGTAATCAGTGATGAATTAATTGGTAAAATGAAAAATGCAAGTAAATTTAACCAAGGATTTGCTAATACTGAATATCTAGCAGCAACCTATTTGGATATGGATTGGCATAGTCTTAAGTCAACTGATATTCAAGATACAAATGATTTTGAAAAGAGGTCTCTCGAAAAAATAGGTCTAATAGATGAAATAGTTTCTCGTTATAAAACCACTTACTTTCAACATATCTTCAGCTCCTCTTATTCAGCAGGATATTATAGTTATATCTGGGCTGCAGTTCTAGATTCAGATGCTTTTTCGGCCTTTAAAGAGAGTGGAGATATCTATAATCAAGATTTAGCAAGTAAATATAGGAAATATATTCTTGAAAAGGGTGGAACTGAAGACCCTATGGAATTATACCGAAAATTTAAAGGTAATAACCCTAATATAGGGGCTTTACTAGAGGATAGAGGTTTAAATTAGGTGGTACAGCTACTTAGATTTGAACTAAGGACCTCCTGGTCCACAACCAGGCGCTCTAACCAACTGAGCTATAGCTGCCCACCTGGTATTTATCTATCACTATAAAGAGTTTTTCAAAAGACCTAATTAATTTTTTCCTGATTTTCTGAGGCCTTGGCACAGCTATGGCACAGGAGAAAAGAATGGCTAGTATAATTTATCGTAAAAATAAGTGGCGAGCCCAGATTAGAAAACAAGGGCATCGCTATTTTTCAAAAACTTTCCTCTATAAGGATAATGCCCGTAAATGGACGCATACAATAGAATATGAAATGGATCAAGGACGTCACCTACTCAGTGATGGACGTGATCTTACTCTTCATTTGTTATTTGTACGTTATTTGAAAGACATAACGATTTTAAAAAAATCCAGGATAAAAGAGACACAATGTTTACAGAGATTAATGAAGGAGAATATATGTGAAACACCTTTGTATAAGATCACTATGGATGATATTCAGGCCTATAAAAAGAGACGCTCCAATAGTCCTATT
>MDTF01005593.1_pt1 | contig 16288 bp, 10 predicted proteins | sample 811191 | NCBI WGS metagenome assembly MDTF01 (sample SAMN05326649, study PRJNA326480) | marine metagenome | isolation source: seawater | place: Southern Ocean | collected 2011 | reverse complement strand
GTGGGTGGGTGGGTGGGTGGTGTGTGGGGGGGGGGGGCAGCGATCGAGACGCGAGGGGGGCGATAATATCGGTCCCATTGGTATGGGAGCACGCGTGCGGGTGAATACGAGTGGCGAGTGACATTCCAGTACAGTTTTGACAAGGGGGGTGCACCGCTTTGTCACACTGGCGTGTGTGTGTGTGTGTGTTTTTAAATCAATGATGATTCTTGTGAGTGTGTGTGTCCATGTCTGCTGCGAAATAAATTTGAGACGTACTATAAAGCAATGAGTGCCACTCGGGAGAGTCGTGAAGCTCTTGCGACATTCTGTGCAGAGAACAATAAAAGCCTCCCTGGTCATGCCGTAACTGCAATCTCGCTTCTGCGGCACATGAAGGCCGATGGAACCATGATAACTAAGCCAGTTGCATGTGAGATGGAAAACGGTTCCATTAATAAGCAAGCGAACCAAAATTTTTGTTGCACGGCGGCACAAGCTGAGACGACGCAGCTTGGTGAGTCTGCTTGGTCCGGCAGGCCCAGGGCAGATTGGCCAAATGACCCCCGTTCGACCGACTTCACGTCGATTCTGAAAAACATTCACCTGCTACATGAAAAGAGTCAGTACTATTTCGGGAATGATCTAGCAGCGTGGGCAAAGGGGACCGAGAATGCTTGCATCCGTGGTGATGGCGAGGGTAGAAGCAAGCTAGCGACCTATCAACGCCTTGTACACGACTTCTACTCCGCCATGTGCAACCACGACGCGAATACTATGAAGTCGAGAAGCACGCGCGGGCTACTGCTTTTCCATAGCACGGGTTCTGGAAAGTCCAATAGTGCAGTTAATGCCATGATGGGGATGTGGGGGAAAACAGACCCAGGCGACGAAAAGTACAAGTTGATTGTGTTCGCTAGTAACGCGGACACGGCCAGCGTAGGTTTGGACACTTATATCAAAGATGCGGCGATGTCCTGTCCACACCCTATCATGGAACACTTGCGAAAGGTGTACGTCGGGGATCATAGTAAACTGCTCAACTATGCAAAGGTGATTCTACTTTTATCGCTTCCAATTGCCTGGGACCCTAACCCGAACCGTACGCTGGACCCGATTGCGTATTACACTGAGTCGGAAGATCAGCTCTCGACTGGGTCAATACATGAACTCGCCGGCTTGCCGAACCTCCAGAACCCCCAAACGCTTTGGGGTCAGATGCTGAGCAACATAAAAACTAAACCGATTCTTTCGGACTACTTCATGGATGAGGAGGGCGACAGCAATGACGGCGACAACAAAAGAGAAGAGTTCCTGAGGGGGCTGCGGGCCGGGCTAGTGGAAAGGAAGGACTTGTTTTTCGACATGAAGAAGCAAGAGGATGTGAAGGAGCTCGAAACTATCATTCACGACGTCAACTCAAGCCATGGGTATGGCATACAATCCAACGTGCTCCGTGCGTTGGCGTCAGCGAAAAGGTACGGTAGGCGCGTAGACAGGGAACTCAAGCAATTTCAGTTAGCCGGCGTGGACACTTTGAATAAGTTAGATGACATTCGGAAGAGCTGGAGAATGCTGTCACTACGGGAACAAATGGAGACCATAAGCAAGTGGGGTGCCACCGGTGACGAGCGCTCGGCGTCCTTCAAGAAGCTTGAGCATATCGATCCGAAAGCTCTCCACATATCGTTTGATGATCTGTATTCGTGGATAAGCCCATTGGGGTTTACTAATGAGACGGAATCAGAGTCAAAGATTCCTGATCAGGCGAGCTTACGAGAATACTGGACGAATGATTACCCACTCGATAAAAACATGTTGTTTTTGATCGTGGACGAAGCTCACACAATCGTGCAAAAGTCCAGTGACACAAACGACGGGTTGGTGTGGAATCGCCTGTACGCCGAGCTGAACTCACGTGATGACAACCCGGAATACAGATGTGTATCCTTGCGTGACAATGAGGATTCGGAAAAGTTGTGCAGCAATGGGATGATATTGTTGCTCATGACGGCGACGCCCGGTGATAACCCATGTGAGATCGTTAGGTTACTGTCCCTCCTACACTCGCATCGTACGAGGCTGAGTGACATTGCAACGGAGAAGCCTGAAAATGACGTTCCGCTGTACAAGATTTCGCACGAAGCTTTCCTTGAAGACGATAAGACAGCGGGAGAAATTGTGTACATAACCAATCGTGATTCCAGTAGACTGGCTAACCGAATGGCGCTGCATAAAAGACTTGCTTCCATTATTACAAATTTTGACGAGGCGGACAGTGTCAATGCAACGAAGCATGCGGAAGAATTTGCAGCCACCCTCGCTAAGGACGCGCACCTTTCGGAGCCGTACAAAAAAAAGTACGCTAGCCTATCCTTTGAAAAGCAGCTGAATAGGTATCGCAAACGCACAAGCACGACCACTGCGGCAAACAATGTACTGCTGCGCGCCGCCCAGGCATCAGCGTTGATAGCTTCGTCGGATGATTCCAAAGCCCTGCTTTCACTGCACGAGCACGAGGTGCTGTCAATGAAGGATATATTCTCCCTGTTGAACGGAGAGAAGCCTGGCAGCCGGATTTCAACGGCAATTGAGAATCATTATGTAGGGAACGTCGACGAATACCAAAAGTTGTTGACAATCTTGGAGTTTTATCAGACTACCCCACACCACAAGTTGGCAAAGGCTGTCGACAAGGGCGAGCTCGATCATTTCTTTATTAGTGGTCAAACGACCCTGAAGTATGACGAAAAACATACATCACAAATTCAATACTTCGTGCACACCGATACGCGGACGACATTGAAATCTGGGGGCGAGCTTTTCGGCGCGTTCTGCCAAGGGCTGGTTTCATATGTTGATGCCACGACGGATCGCACAAAGTTCGTGAAGTACTGCAACAACCATGAAATTTCCAGTGTTCGTAATACTCCCGATCCGTTCCACGTCCAGGTGACGCTGACTCCACCGATGACCTCCCGTAAAACTGGACACGAAGATTCTCGGCACTACATTCTTGATCTGATTGATGCCTGCGACAGGGGGGAACAAAAAGCGTTCAGAAAAGGTAGTGCGCTAGGAAAAAAATACAAAAAATACAAGAAAACTATTCAGGAAGAGAAGATTACTGACCGAAGCACCCTGAGAAAGTGGGTGAGAAGAAGTCAGATAAAATTCATGACGGAAGACTTTGATGATTTCGACTCACATGACCTCCCATTACTTGGTCGTACACGCTTGAAGAATATGAAAAATATCACCTCAAAAGATCTCAGCAGCTATTCCAAAAAGGTGCACGCGCTGTGGAAGTTTCTCGTAGGTGATCCCATCCTCGGGGAACGAAACGGTGTCTCTGCGGGGCTGTCGCAACTGACAGACAATTGCTCACTCTCATTCAAAGATGCGCGTCACTTTGTCCACTTTCCATATGTTCTTGAGCAAGCCGACTGTGAGTTCCTTGTGCACCTAATCGACAGCACAATCGCCCAAGAGGGAGATACCCCCCCCTTGAAGTGCTGGCTACCGGAAAAGAATTACAATCCTGACGAAGCTCTTCCGCTTCCGGAAGGTTGCAGATGGGTGTCTCTCATGCTGACCGTGAAGGACGGGATGTCCGTTCCAGCGGATATAACTGAGTTCCAAAACAACATGGAACCAGTCGAGTTCTATTCGCGCATGAGTCTCGCCGCCTTCAACAATGGAAGCATATCCCCGTGGAAGCTACCAACGGTCGACTGCAGCAAAGTGACTCCACACAACCTTCACAAGTGGGCCGCGCTTGTGACGGACGGCCAAAAGCACAAGGCATTCAACATCTGCTATGGCCAATTCACCCACCTCGTATCTCCTCCACACACATTGTCTGCTGCGCAACAGGCGAAGGGTCGCTTGACGAGGTACTGCTCTCACGGGGCTGTCAAACAGGAAGAGTGGAACGCTGCACTGGTGGTATATTTCAACGTGGAAAAGTACATGTTCCTGTCCAAAAAATACGATTGGGAGCAATCACACGGAAAAGTGCCACACGACAAGGTTTTCGAGATGAAGCAACAACTCCAGCTTCTGGAGGCAGAAAGAAAGCAGGACAAAGCCCTGCAATACAAGGTGTACTACGATGCACTGGCACCGAACGCCCAGCGTCAAATGCACACGATACTACAGCGAGCCGCAATTGACTGCCCCATATTCTCGCCGCTCCATGGTGACCCGGGACATTGTTGGGATTATGAACCCACCCCCCCTGGCGACGAGTCTAAAGAGCCCGAAGGACCTGAAGATAACGACGGACACCTGTGATCGGCTTCCCGTGGCGATGGAGGCGGTCGTCTCGGCGATCCGGCAGAAGCATGGCGTCTCTGAGCCGCAGATGACCCAGGTCCTCGTGGAGTACCAGGCCGATGTCGAGGTGCAGACCGGCTTGCAGACGCTGCGTGACGTGCGCCCGCGCCCGCACGCCTATCAGGAGTCTGTGCTGGCACATTCAGGAGTCTGCATACACATAAATTTACTTTCGTGCCTAGCCCTCATCGTACCGGTGCCACAATGGGCTAGCTGAGTGTTAGTTGTAGACTCTTCACCTAACCTTTTGGTCGCGGTGGGGTTCGGCGAACACGTTATCTCAGCAGTCGCCGGGTTGATATACTTGACAGTGTCGGCGCCACACTGTCCTGCATCAAAATCAATTTCTTCCACATTCAATCCAAAAGGCATCCATCCGCAACTGCTATACAGCGCCATACTTGTTTTGCTATAAAAGCTATTTTATTGAAGAACAGACGAAGTTGTGAATTTGTGACGCTTCTTTTTTTTATGTTTCTAGTGTAACATGAGCTACAGAATATTTCTGATCTACCTTGTCATCCTTATAACGGCGATCGTGATCTTGCTGCAAGACTCGCGCTGCATGACTCACGCTGCAAGACTCACGCTGCAAGACTCACCCGCCCCCTACGCGGGGGTCGCAAAGACGTATGAGGTCTTAAACAGCGTGCTCCGGGAAGACGAGCTGCTCAGGATCGACGCCTTGTCGAAGGAAGTAACTTGGGCGACGAGCAGGCATGCCCATCACCCCACGACCGATATAACAGTCAGTGACGTGTGGGAGCTTGATGTCTTGATGTGTGATAAGCTACGAAAACTCATACTCCCGGAGGTCTGTAAGTTATTTTCAGTCAAATTTGAGAGCTTGTGGCTGCGGGACATGTTCTTGGTAAAATACGAACACGGTGCACAAAACAGCCTGGCTCTTCACAGGGACGCGTCAGATTTTTCATTTGTTCTGCACGTGAACCCATTGCGCGAGTTTGACGGGGGGGGCACGTATTTCTCCAAGATAAACCAGACCGTCACGTTAAGTCCCGGGGATTGTGTAATTTTTAGCGGAAAAGAACAACACGCGGGGGTTGAAATAACAAGAGGTCGGCGGTTGATTATTACAGGTTTCATCGACTGTGACGAGACCCCGTGTACGTTGCGACGCCAATATCTCACATACAATCTTCGTTGCCTAGTGGAGCGACGAATGTTCCAAAACATTGGGTTTCACGCAAAGGTTGCAGAACGAGTCTGATTCTGGACGTGCAGTCAATGCGCGGGGCGTGGTGGTGAGCGTCTGTGGGACCCCAAGCGCAGTACCATCATGGAGTTATAGTCGCGGACGGAACAATCAATGCATCCACGTCACCCTCCTCTGGTTCTTCTTTGTCCTGTAACTCACGAATTACACGCTTCACGGTTTCAATATTAGCACCCGTCACCTTTTTGGCTGTACCTTTGAATGATATAATCATCATTGGAATAGAACTCACCTCAAACGCTTCAGCGATATCCGCATGTCTATCCACATCTATTTCTATGTATTTAAGCTTGGAAGTTTCACAGACTGCGATAAGGTCATCGTGAATTTCTTTGCACGGACCGCACCACGATGCTGTAAATTTGACCAGACATTTTCTGTTCTGTATATCTCCTCGCACAAATTCTGTACTTAGTGCGGCCGGGGTCGGGGTCGAGGTCGGGGTCGGAGCCATATTTGAAATAAAAATACATATTCTTTTTATCTTTATGAACTTATTACATGTATATACAAGTCGCAAATTTTGCGACCACCCTACTGGCACATTTATTTCTCGGACCTAGTAAAGTTGTATGTTTTCCCTTAAATTGCTTGCATTCGGGGGTGTGCTCGCATCACTTGCTGCCAGTTCGACCGTCGATTTTGGCGACGTCCCCGACACGAGCATACAGCCACAGGGCAGGGCTTTTTCAATATGGGGGTTGATCTTCCCTTCGATTGTACTAGCATCGTCGCTATACTCCAATACCACACGGTTTCCACTCGAAGCGACCCTCTGTACGACGACTGCGCTACTTTTAACAGTGCCGTGGTCGCTGGCAGTCAGGGCCAAGACGTGGTGGCTTGCGTTTGCATTCCTGTCGTGTACTGCGATGTTCAACTGGTTGGCGGTTGGGCTCGCCCCGTTTGACGTCAAAGACGCGTCGTCTTGGATTGTCCAAATAGCCCTGTCCACCTTTGCCGGGTGGACAACAACGGCAGCCGCTCTGAACCTTGCGATTGCCGACAGAACATTCGACAATCCCCGCGTACTGGTCGTCATTGCAGTAATCGTGTCGGCGCTGTGCTTGCTGACCAAGCGTCCGCTAGCGTGCTTGGCGTACATTTGGGCACTGGCCTTCCAGAAAGAGCGCAGCTTCTGGACATGGGTATCGCTTGGATTGACCGTCGCCGGGGGAGCGGTGTCGTCTCTTAGAACGTGGGGCTTGCTGGGTCGCGAGCCCCTGGGACTAAAGACTTAGAATGTGTACGCGTCCAATCACGAAACAAGTGTTCGTCCCTTGCGTGCGTGTGTTCACGCGATGCAGGCATGGCCTTCTGCCCCCCCCTCCCGCAGCAGTCAAATAACAGCGGGCGCTCAGAAAGCGCCGGGCTGACCCGCACCGAAGTCTAGTTCGTATGCTTCCATGAGGTGATCGGGGAGACGCGTCTCGCGGTCTTCGCCCACAGTTGGCGTGCATTTGCCATGCCAAGGGTAACCTTCCTCCCAAATCCACCTCCCTTCATTATCCATTATCCACCCCCCTTCCTCCCAGACCTGTAGCCAGTCCATGAAGTGTGCCTGCCGCAGGCGACGCTGGGTTTGCTTCCACATTGCGATTGCCAGGCCCCACCCCGGCAAACGATCCCCCACGTGACCGTTATGTCCCAGTAACAGGTGGGCGAACAGGTTTCCAAGGTGATGGGCATCGTCACCCAGGTACTGATCCACCGCACCAAAAAAATAACCGATTCGCTGCCAGTCTTGCATCATTGAAGTACATAAAAAGTTCCTCGTGATTGTCCACAGAGTAGACAATCTCGCACTTGGCTTTGCATTTGCGCGCGTGCCACCTCGGATCCGAGTCTCTACCTCTTTTCTCAAATCCACCGCCCTCCAGATCTCCGGCAGATGGACTATGGCCAACTTCGCGTTATAGAAGGTCAAGTCCGCGATGTGGTTCAGAAGGCGTCCCGTATCGAAGCCATCGGTGCATTTCAACAGGTCGCACACGAGCGACTCGAGAACGTGGACAAACGTCTTAGCTGGCAGATCGTGAAACGCCTGCTCGGCGTCGGTAATACAGTCGGTCATCAGTCGGGCGTACGGGAAGCCTTGTACGAGCTCCGGGCATGGCGAGGAACGCTCCGTGTCGCCCATGGAAATGAGAATCCGCCTCACTACCCCGTGTGGGTTCACATTGTGTCCCATTTGCCACGGAGTCTGTGCAAGCTTGGATGCGAGTGTATGGAAGGTGTGGAAATCGCGCTCGCCAAGAGCCGTGGCCAATGCAAGGGTAATCGTCTCCTCTGTTGGTACGTCGTTCATTCAACGGAACAGCTGCCGAGAGAAGTAGTGGGGGGAGGGGTGTTGTCGCGGCTAGTTGGCTGCCGAAGCTTGTTTCGATTGTCTCGAGGAACGCTGTCATCGAAACGACTTTGGCATCGCGTCATCTACGGCTCGCTTTGGCTTTATCTCAGTGCACCACACCAACCGATTTCACATCCACGTCGCCGTCAGGCACACTTTGCGATGCGCGTTCCAACGCCTGCTCGTAGTAGAATTCGTTGCTGATCTGCCCATCCCCCTTTTTCTCACGACTTTTGGAGGTTATATAACGATCTTGATTTCTGTCGCTTTGGCGTATCTTTTGACGCAAGGCGTGATGCTTCAGGAAAGTAGCTTGACTCCCCTCATCACCGTCGGTGACCTGAAAGAATGCATCATTTATGCTAGGAACCACCCTGAACTGAAGTGATTCCTCCATCTTGTCAAATCCCTTATATTTGGAGACGATCCTAAACAGTTCGAACAAGACCAGTGCGTCTGCATGCGAGCCTTCTGGATGCGAGCCTGCAGTAAGTAGAATGCAAGACGTCAGTTGCTTGATCGCCTCTGTTGCGTTTCGAATGTCAGTTGGCGGCTCCAGGCGTATGTCCTCTTTGGTATAACGAAGGTTTAGTAGAAGGGCTCTGCTATATATGCCACCATCTTTTTTCATTTGCTCTTTGTATATGCTGAAAACGCGCACAGGGTCTTCTTCCTGGTTAGGGTTAGGGTTAGGGTTAGGGTTAGCCGTTGCCGTTGCCGGTGTTGCCGTTGCCGGTGTCGCCGTTGCCGGTGTCGCCGTTGCCGGTGTCGCCGTTGCCGGTGTCGCCGTTGCCGGTGTTAGGGCGAGTATGTTGCGTTGGTCATCCTCGGTAAGAAACTTGCTGCTAACAAATAACTCTCCATTATCAGCTATTATAAACTTCTTCCGCGGTTGTCCTGCGACGCTCCATTCGTGCTTCATTTTAGGCCATTTGAATCGTGTGAAGAACTTGCCCTGGTATACGAACCGCACATATTCGGGCGAAGTGGAAGATTTGAATATCCTTAGGCCTGTTGCTTTAACAATACCGACCATATCGCCATATCCGTTTGTTGTTGTGCCTGCACTTAAGTCACCCAAGAAACCTAAGGGGTCATGGGGGAGAGTGGACGTGGTTCTGACATGCGTGTCCCCCTGGGCCATGGCGCGCGTGTCCTCCTGGGCCATGGCGCGCGTGTCCTTATGGCTTATGGCGTACTCTATAAAACTTGCTTGCAGTAGCAAGCGGTGCGCATCGGAAAACACGCCCTTCTGTATTGAATCTGTGCTTGTGCTCATTAACCTCGCCAATGCTTGATGATAGTTCTGTGTGGTGCTGTTCTCCTGCATTGCCTGCTGAATGCCCATCGTAGTTAACCATGCCGAGAACGCTGTGAGATCGCGGTGTGCAATAGAGTCTAGTAGGTGTATTTTAGTTGTGATCCATGCTTTCAACTTACGTTTGATAATATCCCGAACTTTTTTGTACACTGTTCTGTTCTGGTTATTCAAGAAATTGACGTAGAAGTAGAAGCGGAAAACAAAGTCAAGAAGAGCGGGAGCGGTGTCTGCGTAGGCATCGAAACAATTCGCTAGTACCGTCTCGCAATTCCCGCAATTGATGTCTTGCTCCCCCTCATCATTTTCATCAGCAGGTGGTTGTGAAAACATCAGAGCTAAGAGTTCTCGTTCTAAGCCACTTTGAGGTTCCTCTAAAGTTTGAAGGTGCTTGAGTGCTAGATCAAGCACAAATGAGAATGTACATGCGTTACCAATCTGAATATCTTTGGCGTATGAATCGAGCAGAGTCGCCATGCCAGAGTTCAACTTGGTGTGAGAATATCCGTTACTGTGGGTGCTCAAAATTAGTAATTCATTCGCGAACCGTTCCGACCGGCCAGACTTCATCGTAGTGTGCGCCAACTTGGCGAATCCTCGCACGTGCTTTTGCATGGACTCAAACAATACAACAACGGCGAAGGGGCACAGGGAACCAGGAGGACGCAGGCTCTCTCCCGAACCATCTCGCTCAAATAAGAGGGATTTACATACTTGCAACATGAATTGACACACGCGACCTTGAAGAGGATCACCATCATTATCATCATCACCATCATCATCATCATCAGTATCCTCAAGATCAAGCGCAAGGAAATTTTTGTCATCTTCAAAGTATTTTCTCAACATCTTGGTCAGAAATTGAATGAAAGCTTCGTATGTTTCCTCATGTTGCACCTTGAATTGTAAAAGTTTGTCGTCATAAGAATCGGCATCTGGAGAGGCAGTCATCAAAAGCATGATTTTTGAGTGCGCCCTTTGCATAAACTTTTCAATGTAGGCACGTTCAACTTTTATGTTTACGGTTGCTTTGTACTTTTCCCACTGTTCTTTCAGTGCTGGTCCCCACTTGAAGCTGAACATGTTGTCAGCATATTCTGTGCAGCGAAGGCTTGCGCTCATATTGTTCATGAATTCAACTTTACTCTCGTCTTTTTCTTGCGAGCTCAAATGCACCAGGAGTTTGCACACCGTCATCGCCTTCGAAACTCGGATCTCCTCCCTACAACTGTGTGCAGAGTTTCTATCGTCCCCTGCTTCCAATTTTGAGAAGCAGGTGATTGGATCCCCCCGCGCCACGCACTCGTCGTGTATTTCGTCAGCGCATGTTTTGTCACGTTCCTTCATTTCTGAATTGATCGTCTGCAACATATCATTGTAAGCTCTCCTGTCTACCGGCCGGCTCCCAGCTCTGACCTTTCTCGTGTATGCATCCAGCACTCTGTCAGAGCACATCTCGTTGGTAAAAATATGCGCGAAAGGCGTGATGATCATCTTACCAGCATCCAGTTTGACCTGGCCTCTACCGTCAGCCAACACAGATTGGAACGTGCCGATCGAGCCATTCAGCTCTGTGCGATCTTGTAAACCTGACACGCGAACTCGCCCACCTGTCTTAATGGAGCCTGGAGTGGCGGGTTGCCAAGCATCAACGTTTACGAGGAGTTCGCAAAGATGTGTACGGCACAAACCCGTGTTTTTCCCCGCAAGAATCTTTTTGTTCAAATCTTTTGCGGTACTGGAAGCCAATGCACTCCATTTGCACGACTCGTTCGGAAGCGACGTTCGTTGGGGGGGGGCACACGGTCCTTCGCGATTTTCCATACCACACATTTCTGCTGCTCGCGACACTGGCAATTCGTCTGTATCCCATACACTATTGATACTCGTCATACAGCTGCTGAGGGGCACCCCTGCTGCTCCAGTCCAGTTGTTGGTTCGAATTGGCTGCGACAAGTATTCTATGAATAGGGCATCCTCAGGAGTCGTCACTGCATCCAAAATTGTATCATAGAATTCTAGTGACAACGATCCGTCGGCGACTTGCGAGGAGGCTTCTCTGATGGCTGCGGTAAACTGAGGGGAGAAAGAGTCAGGTTCGGAGGCTTCGGTACCGTGTGCATCCCTTAGCTGCTGGAAAGCGTCAAGGCTTATGGGAAACCCGTACACCCAGTATGGCTCTACTCGTGTTATCGCGTCATGAATCGGTGCTGTCAGCGCATAGCTCCTGCTGCACCCTTTGTGCTTGACGTACACGGACATGCCAGTAAGAAATGAAGACGTTGTGTAATTGACCGACGGTTTCTGATCCTCAACAGCTAGGACAAATGCCAAGTTAACACTGTTGGGGTACATGCAATACACCACTTTGCTTGCGCCACGCGGCGGCATCAAGTACTCCGACACTTCCGCACACATCAACAGCACACGTGCAGCTGGAATAAACGGTTCGCTCGTACCCGGTTTGGACAACGGTTCGCTCGGACCCGGTGGGGACAGCCTGACAAATGTTTCATGTAACTTTACCACGTCACGGAGAAGAGCGCGGTCGAGCACGAAGGGATTTTCAAAAAATTTTGGATATTGTCCTAACCCCAGCCCTAGATATAAGTTATCGTCAGTACCATCATCGGCTTCAGCACAAGAATCCGTAATGAATGCGGTCAACTGCGTGAAGACACGCACGACCTGCTCGTACAGATGTACGTGTTCAAATATATCTTTCGCAATCGTGTTGAAGTTCGGTGCACTATCACTCGACGCCGTGCTGGTTACCAAGTTCAGGTCACGTTGTGTTACTCCAGTCATGAAGCTTGGCGTCGCGACCAACCGCGTCGCGGTATGTTGCACTGTACTATGGTACAGCGCCTTGAAATCCGGCGGTCTCTGGCCTTCCATCTGCCCCGGATTGTTGATCATGAGTGCCGCAATTTGCAGGCGTAACCGTTTTTCTTCAACTTTATCGGAGAGGCCTTTCTTCATATGCATTGCTAATGCATGGATCCGTTTCTTCATCTCGTCATCAGTCGTGTTGATGGCGGTTCGGGTTAACCTCGCCAAGTTAGGTTTCTCGAAATCGCTAGGATTGTGACGCGCATATTCAATTAACATTCGCCTACCCTCGTCCTTTATAGATCTAGCATGTTTAATCGGGTTGCTTGGCTTTCCGTTACTCGACACATGTGTCCGTCTACCCATTCGTAAAATCAGGTGTATGTTTTGATTTGAGTTCGACACAGTTATGGGGTCACTACTGCTGTCACTAACGGCACCGGTATCCGGGAAGTGCTGTGAGAAATAAGATTCATGTAATTTTGCTCGCCACAACTCATCAAGGTTAGTCATTATTACATGTCTGATTTTTTTTTTTGGGAAGCCAACTTTGCCTCAAGAATTCTGTCGACCACTAGGTCGGCACCCCCCGCATCTGGCTTAGTCGGATTTTCCATTGGCTATGCGCTAAACGAAAATCGATAGATCGATCGCGCCCGGTGCCGAGCACGTCCGTAATATTGTTTCGACGAGACACGGTGGCGCCCTAAGACCGGTGCGGCGAGGCTTCCGGATGGACGCTCTGGGCACGCGCAAGAATGTGTCTTCTGCGCCGGCACTGCACGAAGACAGCGTGCCACCGAAGCGCCTCAGGCTCGTCAAGGTCTCGTGCGATGCATACAACGTGATCCTTGATCCCAAGCTGCGTGCGACGGGGCCCAGTGGCCACCTACAGATGAGTGACATCCTCACCCCGCTTTACGAAAACGCTTGCGTCATGGTGTCAGAGGGCGTTACCCATGACGGAACCACGACGCTCTGGCCATACACGAAATGCACTGGTCTGGTCAGCTTGGGCATGAAGGTCAATCAAGATGTGGTTGTCATGAAACACCAGGCGGAGACGCTGAAAAAGATAAACCACGGTGGCAACGCACGTTCGTGTAACGTGAAAATGCCATGCGCAGCGGGGAAAACGCTACTGTCTTTGCTTCACATCTGCGAGCTACAGACATTTGCCATCGTTTTCACGAATTGTAGTATGGCAAGTCAGCACTGGTTCGACCAGGTACATCGATTTTTCAAACCACCAGACAACGGCGTAGTGATACTGAATTCCGATTCCCACGGGTTTCCCACGGTAAGCCTCAAAACTCTGGTCGAGAAGCGGCCCGCGATTGTGATATGCACGTATCAAATGATGACGTCGACCCAACAACACAATGAAAGTCTCACAGAGGTTATAGAATACATCAAGAGCATACCGTGGGGTGCAAAAATTCTGGATGAGGCTCAGACTGCAGTGGCCAATAGCTTCAAGAAGGTCTTGGAGATTCAATCTTATACGACGATGACCGTATCCGCATCCTATCAGAGGGAAGATGATGCAATCAAGCACCTCTTCGAAAAGGTGAGTGGCCTCGTCATCACCGTTGATAAGGAAGACCTGATAGCACAACGTTTACTGCCGCGCGTGAGCCGCATCGAAGTGCACATCGAGCCCTTCGGGGTACAGGCGCAGGAGTCGGATTACTACAAACGCCAGCGCAGGGATATTCTGGACCCACGCAAGGTGTCCGTGTGCCTGGCGCTGATGAATCACCACGCAACCTTGGGAGACAACATTATCATTTTCTGTGACGACCTCCTTGCGGTGGAGCTTTTGTTCACGACCTTCGCGCAGTTCCAGTTTGAGACGGACCTCAACCTTTGCGGTCGAATCACCATGGACACCCCCCTTGAAGAGCGACTGAAGACACTGGCCTCGTTCCGCGAATCGAGGGGAGGCAGTGTACTGTTAATGTCCAAAGTCGGCGACGTCGCAATCGATTTACCCGGGGCGAATGTACTAATACAAACAAGTTGCATGAGCAGGTCGAAGAATCAAGAGCTCCAGAGGTTCGGACGAATCCAACGTAACCCCGCAGTTGGCAACTGCGGTGAAAAGCAGCACACGGCGTACAATCTCGCCGTCAAGGGGTCGGAGGAGGCGAAGAACGTCATGTACCGGCGCATCTTCATGGCGAAGGAGGGGTACGTGACAACGGTTGTCGATACATCCAAAACGACAGATACTCGTTACGACGACAAGAGCCACGTGCAATTCGCACACAATGTTTGCTGGGGGGCCACCCCGGGGGGGGGGGGCAAAGTCGCAAACCGGGCTCAACGGTAGTGCCGGCTAGACTGAAACTGCCCTGCTAGCCTCACCCTGTGTGTGTTCCGAATCAGTTTGTTTCGCTCGTACTAAAATGACAATCATGTCAATGGTGTCCTCAAGAGAATGGAACGACAAGATACGAGAATGGGCTATCAAAAGACTGGAAGATCACGATGCATCTCACGATGCGGTGCATGCGAGTAACGTTGCTCGTATTTGTAATCTGATAATGACCGAAGACCTCGAGTTCAATGGGGACGCTGCCGTTCGAGAGGCTATTTTGTCGATTGCATGGACCCATGACATATGTGATCAGAAGTATGTCTCGAGTAACAAAGAGGACGTCGTTTGTGAAATCTGTACGACGCTAGATCAACTAGGATTGCAACCCCGTTCGCTCGAAATAGTGAAGGCGGTTGTGGGCACCATCTCGTTTTCAGCTAGGCTCACGCGAGTAGCAGAAGGCAGCGGGACGGGCGAGCCCCGCGACCTCTTCGGTGACAACCTCCTTGCGTACCGCGTCGTATCCGATGCAGACATGCTGGAGGCGATGGGTATCGTCGGTATAGTACGGACATTCATGTACCAAGCGGTGATGAAACACACGAGTGGCAGTGCATTCTCACACATCCAAACCCGCTTGCTTCGCTGCAAAGATTACCTGCATTTCAAGTGGTCAGTTCAAGAAGGTACAAGCAGATATGCGGCGATGCAAACGGCGTGCAGTGAACTTCTGAGAGAACGACAACCGATTTGAGGACCGACTATTGCGAGGAGGGAATTGTAAGAAAATGACTCTTTCCGAGTCGCGTGTCCATTTCTGCCGCGAAATAATGGCTGCTGCCACTGGTGCGAAGAAAGGCGCTCTGGCTCGTATCTCTTCGAAGTCGGCAGGAGGGGAGTTGGAACCAACGCGTGTTTCGTAACTACGTGCAAAAAAAAGGGCGCCCAATAGCTACGCAAACGCACTCTCACCCCTACTCACGTGAGGTCGACCACGACGCTGACGCGCTGCCGTTTTGGCGTGGCGACGGCGGTAGGACCCGCGTCGGGTGGCCCGTGCAGGTCCTCGAGCACGTCAAGCTGCATGCGCGGGCGGTAGAAGAGTTTCGTCTTGAAGATGGGCTCATCCGCCCCGTCATCTAGCTTCCACTTGAGGCTCCTGGCCGGCGTTTTGGCCTTGAACTCGCCCAGCTCCGATGCAACCTTGAGCATTATCTCACCACTTGAGCACTGGTCGAGAGTAGGGGCGGCGAGCTGCCTGACATGGTCATAGGTTGACTTTTCTATGGTCACGTCGTACGGCTCGACTTTCGTCAAGGGCCAGAATGCCAGTTCGATGCATCCGATATGCCCCCCGTCGGCGCTACGCGCACTGTGCGTGCTCGCGGTCGCATCCTCCGAGTGTGGTACCGTCGGCTTGGCGAATCGGAACTGCTGGCACTTCGTGTCACTGACTTCGAAGCCGTCTACGTCCATCACACTCGACACGTATCGCCAGACTGGACTCTTGACGCCGTCGACCCACATCCAGAACCCCACAATTGTCGAGGTGTGGTTGGTCACTCGAACGGAGAAGTGGCACGGGTCGCCAGGAACCTCAACGTAGCGGTGCTCTCCGATTCGCCTTTCAGGAAGCGCAGTCCCATTCACGACAAGCCCTGTGCTGTAAGAAGCTGACATCGCCGTGTATCTCACGCCGCGGGGGGCTCGTGGTTACTGTTTCGACGCGCGCCACCTCCGCGCAAGACAGACACGCGTCGTTGCTGTTTCGACGCCGCCACGACACGCGTTGCTGTTTCGACGCCACGTCCGCGCAAGACAGACACGCGCCGTTGCTGTTTCGACGCCCACGACACGCGTTGCTGTTTCGACGCGCCACGACACGCGTTGCTGTTTCGACGCCACGTCCGC
>MDTF01010935.1_pt1 | contig 16299 bp, 14 predicted proteins | sample 811191 | NCBI WGS metagenome assembly MDTF01 (sample SAMN05326649, study PRJNA326480) | marine metagenome | isolation source: seawater | place: Southern Ocean | collected 2011 | reverse complement strand
AATGAATGTCGAAGGTGTGTCTGATGTAGATCTTAAACTGGTATGGGATCCACCATGGAACAAAGATATGATGTCTGAAGCCGCAAAATTAGAATTAAATTTATGAATACAAAAGTTATTAAATTAAGTGATCAAGCTGCCATTAGAATAAAAGAAATTATGTCTTCAGCAGATAACTCTGCAATAGGTGTAAGAGTTGGCGTTAAATCTGGTGGTTGTGCTGGAATGTCCTATATTATGGAATACGCTAAAGAAATTAAACCAAATGAAGAAGTAGTAGAAGAAAAAGGCGTAAAAGTATTAATTGATCCAAAAGCTATAATGTATCTTCTTGGAACTGAAATGGACTATAAACAAGAAAAATTTTCATCTCAATTTGTTTTTAAAAATCCAAATGAAACAGAACGTTGTGGCTGCGGAGAGTCGTTTAAAATATAATTAAAAAAAATTTGTTTAGATTTATTGTGTTGTGCGAAAATGTAGCATGTTAATTAATTTCTATTACTATAGATAACGTAATGTTTAATGTAGCTTTTTTGTTATTAAATCCCCCAAGAGTTAGTATCTCATTAGCTACATTAAAATTAAACTTTTAAATCATCCGCTGTAATACATCTCAAATTCAATTGGGTGAGGAGTATGTTCAAAATTATGAATATCCTGAAATTTTAATTCAATATAAGCATCGATTTGATCGTCTGTAAAAACTCCACCTTGTGTTAAAAATTTTCTATCTTTATCCAATGATTCCATTGCTTCCCTTAATGAACCACAAACAGTAGGTAATTTTTTTACTTCATCTTCTGATAGAGCATATAAATCTTTGTCAAATGCTTTTCCCGGATCAATTTTATTTTGTATTCCATCTATTCCAGCCATTAACATTGAAGCAAAAGTTAAATAGGGGTTACCAGCTGCATCAGGGAATCTTATTTCCATCCTAGCAGATTTTGGGTTGCTTATTATTGGTATTCTGCAAGATGCCGATCTATTTCTAGCCGAATAAGCTAAAATTACTGGAGCTTCAAATCCAGGTATAAGTCTTTTGTAACTATTAGTTGTTGCGTTGGCGAAAGCATTAAGAGCTTTTGCATGTTTCAATATACCCCCAATATAATATAGAGCTGTTTGGGATAACCCAGCATATTCTGTACCCATAAATGTTGGTGTAGATCCTTTCCATATAGATTGATGACAATGCATACCTGACCCGTTATCACCTTTAACTGGTTTAGGCATAAATGTTGCGGTTTTTCCAAAAGAGTGAGTCACCATATGAACTGCATATTTATAAAGTTGAACGTTGTCCGCCATATCTGTTAATGTTCCAAAATATAATCCAAGCTCATGTTGGCTTGGAGCAACTTCGTGGTGATGTTTTTCAACTTTTACACCCATATCTTTCAATGCTTTCAAATACTCACCACGCATATCTTGAGCACTATCAACTGGAGGTACTGGAAAATATCCTCCTTTAACACCAGGCCTATGACCCATATTTCCATTCTCATATTTTCTGCCGGTATTGTAAGGGCCTTCAGAACTATCGATCATAAAACTAGTTTCATTCATATCGTTCTTAAATCTAACATCGTCAAAAACAAAAAACTCAGGTTCTGGACCAAAATATGCTTTATCACCGATTCCTGTCTTTTTTAAATATACCTCAGCTTTTTTGGCTGTACCTCTTGGATCTCTTTCGTATGGATCCTTTTTAACAGCATCAAAAATGTCACAAAAAATATTTAATGTAGTATGTGAATTGAAAGGATCTATTATTGCTTTTGATGTGTCAGGTTTTAAGATCATGTCTGACTCATTAATAGCTTTCCATCCTGCAATAGATGAGCCATCAAAAAAAACACCTTCCTCAAACATGTCTTCATCTACTATTGTGGAGTCCATAGTTAAATGTTGTAGTTTACCCCTTGGATCTGTAAATCTAAGATCAACGAATTCAATTTCTTTATCTTTTATCATTTTTAAGACGTCTTTAGTGCTCATAATTGTTGTCCTTTATAAGTTTAATTTGTAAATTTAAATAATAAGTGTATTGAACATAACTAACAATAAGATTTCAATATAATAATACAATGAGATATCTGATATGCATTTTTTACATATATACAATCTAGGCTTGAAATGAGAGAAGCTAAAAATTTTGACATACTTTTGTTGATCCTGTTAGGGATTATTTGGGGGTCTTCCTTTTTCAATATTAAAATAGCAAGTTATTCTTATGAACCTCTTACACTTGCATTAACTAGAGTGATTTTTGCCAGCATTCCTTTAATTGCACTTTGTTTATATAAAAAGATTAAAATCGAAGCATTTTCTAAAAACTGGAATCAATATGCATTAATTGGAGCATGCAATATTACAGTTCCCTTTGCTCTAATTGCAATAGGAACTAGTAGAGTTGACAGTTTTCTTGCAGCTATGTTAATGAGCACAACACCAATAACTGGTTCATTATTGGCTCATTTTTTTACTAAAAACGAAAAAATAACTTTTTTAAAATCTATCGGGCTTATAATTGGATTTTCTGGTGTTGTTTTTCTTTTTTTAGACAAGTTAATAATTAATGAAAATAATCTTTTATTTGCGATTATAATCTTAATTGGATCAACATTTTATTCAATAGGTGGGATTTTGACTTTAAAGATTAAAAACAAGGGAAATGAAAACGTTACAACTTCAACAATCATATGGTCAATTATTTTTTTAATTCCGTTGGCTTTTTTAATTGAGAATCCACTTAATTCGCAACCATCTTTATATTCGACAATATCATTAATTTATTTAGGTGTAGTCGCAACAGGTATAGCATGGCTTTTAAGGTTTAGAATTTTGACAGTCAATGGTTTAGTTTTTCAAACTCAAGTAGCGTATATAATACCTATAGTTGGAGTTTTTTTTGGTTATTTTATTATGGACGAAGTAATTACTTGGAGAGTTATGATATCTCTTACATTAATAATTTTAGGAATATATATTGTAAAAAAAAATAACAAAGGATTTAAAAAATAGTAAGATGCAAACTGAACCTGCCAATGCAGCACTAACTTTATACGTTCTGCTAAGTTTTTTTATAGTTTTATTTATATCAAAGATTTTTACAAAAAATAAATATCAATGGTTATTAGATAGTGATTTTAAGAAACCACAGGCTTTTCACGAGACTGCTGTAGCCAGATCCGGAGGATTAAGTGCTATAATTTCATTGGTAGTTTTTTTTTTAGGATATTACTATTTGTATGAAAAGATATTAATCGATTATATATTTATATCTACATCAATTTTTACCCTTGGTTTTTTAGATGACCTAAAGTTTAAAATAAGTCCAACTCTAAGACTTGCTATAATGCTAATAATTATTTTATTTTTAATTAATTTTTTCAACATACATGTCGAAAAAGTAGATTTAGTTTTTTTAAACAATTTGCTTAAAAATAATTTTTTTCATACCTGTTTTACACTTTTATGTTTTTTATTTATTATTAATGGAGCTAATTTAATCGATGGCTATAACGGACTTTTAACTATTCAATTGATTATAATTAATTCTTTTTTATTACTATTAAATATTAATCAAGGAAGCAATGATTTTACTATAATTATTTTAGCACAGATAATAACTCTATTTATATTTTTATTATTTAATTTTCCAAAGGCAAAGATATTTTTGGGAGATAGTGGAGCCTATCTTTTTGGAAGTTTAACAGCATTGAATGTAATCAAAATGAATAATTTAAACGAAAATATTTCATCTTTCTTTTTTTGTATACTTTTATTTTATCTATTTTTCGAAGTTTTTTTTTCTTTTTTTAGAAAAATAATGCAAAAAAAAAACCCCCTTAAGCCAGATAGGCTTCACTTACATATGGTTTTATATAATTTTTTAAAGAACTTTAAAAAAATTAAAGATAGTAATTTTCTTACATCTATAATTATAAATTCAAGTTTCTTACTTCTTATACTTCCAGCTTTTTACTATAGGTACAGCTCATTATTTTGTAAGCTTTGGTTTTTAAGTTTATTATTTTTTTATCTATTGTCTTATTTTATGATTAAAAAAAAAACTAAAAAAATATAAAGAAAATGAATAGTCAGAATTATACTTGGAATACAGTTAAAAGCTTTTATGATTATCCAGAATTAATTAAAAATATATTTATTAAAGTAAACAAAAATGAGAGAAGAGGTTTTTCTAAGTGGATTGGTGAAATAGGAAAGAAAAATCAAACAGACATAGATTGGTGGTCTATTCCTTTAACAAGTAGAAATCCAAAAATTACAGAAATATTTAATAGTATTTGTATAATAGAGACGGCAAAAATATTAATTCAAAAAAAAATTAATTTAAAGATTGTTGTAGATTCAAAAAATTTATTTGATTTGATTAGCAAATTAAAAAAAAATAAAATAAATAAAATAAAAGTTGTCTTAATAAATAAAAATAAATTATTTATTAATTTATTGATGTTTTTAAAAAGTATGACTTTTCAAGTACTAACTTTCAGCTTTATAAAAATATTTATCCCACAAAAAAAAATTATTAACAATAATGTCAACTTGATTTATACTTATCCATCTTTAATAGGTAATAAACATGAGAGGCTTTTTCAAATACCAAAAAATAGACTAAAAAAATTCAATAAAAGATCAATATTTATACCTACTTTTATTATAACACCTCAAATATTAAAAATATTTTTTTTAATAAAAAAACTTGCAAAAGAAAATTATATTTTTAAAGAACATGTTCTTACCTTTAAAGACCTCGCATATTCATATATGCACTTTAAAAGAATAAAAAAATTTAATATTAAGTACAAACTTTATAAAAGTGTTGATTATAGTAAATCGATCTTTGACGAAGCTAATTCATTTGATGGTATTTTTACAAGAACTACTTGCATTTTAAACTATTTATTTGTTAAAAAAATTTCTAAAAACAATTTGAAAATAAAAAAAGCAATTTGCTGGCTTGAAAACCAGCCTGAAAAATGCTGGACCTATGCTATAAGAAAATATTTTCCAAAGACTAATACTTTAGGATATCAAGGTTATACTGACCTACCACAGTTAATGAATACAATTCCTTCTAAACATGAGGTTGAAGCTAAAATAATTCCAGAAAAAATTATCCTAATTAATAAGATTTACAACAAGGTAAGAAAGGAATTTTTTAAAAAATTAAATACTTGTGTTGGACCAGCTCTAATATATCAAAATATTTTCAAAAGAAGTCATACTAATATTAATAAAAAAATAGATATTTTAGTTGTATTAGGAGAATTCCAATCTATTAACGAGGGGTTATTACAATGGATAATTAAAATACAAAGTAAATTAACAAAATATAAAATTTTAATAAAAAAACCAAAAACATTTAATATAAAACATTTAATCGAAATAAAAAATTTGCAATCAAATATAGAATTAACGGATGGTAATTTAGCAAACTTGATGATTAATTCTAAAATTATAATTTCTTCAGGACCAACTGCTGCATCTATTGAAGGCCTTGCTTACGGATGTTATTTAATAAACCCTTTGCTAGACCCTTTTGACCCATTTTTCATTAGCAATTTAAATGTATCAAAAAAAAATTATTTTATGGCAAAAAATTTTGATGAATTCTTTACAGCAATTACTAATTTTCTCATTAATTACAAAAATTTAAAAAAAACAATGATTAAGCCAGAAAAATTAAAAAACTTTTTTTTCACAAAGACTAACGCTAATAATATCAAGCACTTTTTTTAAAAAAATTTTGTTATATGTTCGAAACAAATTCTTAATTATTATTTTTTAAATCCCCTAGAAATTTGATTTGGGTAATTTTTAATTTTAAAACTGTTAAAGATCCATCTTGGATTTTTTAAGAAAGCTCTGCCCAAAGCAACAAAATCTATTTTCTTTCCTATTATTTTCTTTAAAAGTTTAGGATGATTTAAATTGCCAGAAACTCGCACTAAGACATTAGTTTTTTTTTTGATTTTTTCAGCCATTTTCAATCTAAAGGCTTTTTTATTAGGATTTAAATTTGTTTTAGTTAGTATTCCACCAGATGAAACACAAATATAATTAATACCCATTTTTTCTATTTGTTTAACAAATTGTATTGCTTCTTTAATAACAATTCCTCCTTGCAGATGATCGGTTGCCGTTATTCTTGCTCCTAAAATTTTATTTTTAGGCCAATATTTTTTTGCTTCTTTTATGATCAATTTAGGTAGCCTTAATCTATTTTCTAAATTACCACCAAAAATATCACTCCTTTTATTAGAAATAGGAGAGATAAATTGATGAAGAAGGTAACCGTGAGCCATATGTATTTCTATTGCTTCAAATCCAATTTTTTTGGCAAGCTTTATAGTATGTGCATAGTCCTTGATTATATCTTTAATATGTTTCTGAGTTAATTCTTCAGGACACGGCCATCCAACATCTTTCTTAATGCTAGAAGCAGAAAATGTTTTCCAACTTGATTGATTTTTTTTCAAAGGGGAATTATTTTTAACCCAAGGTATATGAGATGATCCTTTTCTACCTGCATGAGCTATTTGTAAGCAAATGGGTATATTTGATATATTTTTTAAAAATAAAAATAATTTTTTCATCTCTATAAATTGTTTTTTAGATTGAAGACAAAGATCGGCATGAGTTATTCTTCCTTTCATATTAACGGCCGTAGACTCAATCGTAAGCATACCAGCACCTGAGGCTGCCAGACTTCCCAAATGAGAATAATGCCATTCAGTTGGGCAACCTTTTTTAGCTGAATATTGACACATTGCCGACACAACTATTTTGTTACTAAGGTAAATTTTACCAATTTTTAATTTTTCAAAAATCATTTTTTTACAATAAATTCATTGTGAGGATGAAAGATTGCACCAGGATAAGACCAGTAAGTTTCTATAAAAAATTTTCCTAAACCTTTTCCGAGTTTGGGTAGGTGTGGAACACCGTCACTATCTATCATGGAAGAAAAAGGCACTGCAATCCTCAACCATTCACCTGTAGGCTGCTCATCATAAATGAATCTACAGTAAATTGCGTACTCGAAGGGTACGGTAGAATATCCCTTGGTTTTAAGCTTTGAATAAATTGTTTTTAGTTTTGTGGGTTTTTTAAAACCTAATTCTTTTACACTCACTTTATGTAAGGTAACAATTTTATTTTTTTTAAATTTTTTATTTCTATTTTTATTAACAATATCCTCGATCCAAGGACTCACAATATATTTTCTCTTTAATTTAACTAAACATTTTTGCAAATTTATTAGCTGAACGTCTTTTATTGTTTTCCAATACATTAAAAATTTAACCTAATTTTAAAAAGTAATTTTTTATAATTTTTTTATTGATTTGATTATACATGAGTATATATCGGTCAGCAATTAAACGATCAACTACAAAGTTCATATATCTTAATTATTGAACAATATAAATTATGTATAGCTAATAGATGTTTGTGAGCTTATTGCTCCAAAAAGAAATTCCAAAAAAGTAAAAAATATTGATAAAACTACTAATAAAATGAATAAAATGCTAAAAAACTTAGAAATTTATGTTTTTTCTATTTTACAGTTCAATATTTGAACGATAAGATATAAAGCAATTAAAATATATGACTCTTCAAAAATCTAAAAGAACAAAAAAATTAAACAAACAAATTGAAATTAACATCAAGAGAAGAACAATTGTAGTAGATGACAAGCTTATATTACACAAAGGTGTCCCAATACCAAGTTGGATTGAATTAAGTTTAATCGATGTTTGTAATAGAAAATGTTCTTTTTGTCCTAAGTCTGATCCAACAGTAGCGCCTGATACTTTTCAAAAAATGACTATGCCGTTAATTGATAAACTTGTGAAAGAATTAAAAGAAATAAATTACAATGGTTCAGTTGTTTTATGTGGATACGGTGAACCAATGATACATAAAGATGTATATGAAATATCAAAAAAAATAGCTGAAGTTGCATTCGTAGAAATAGTTACAAATGGAGATACACTCACAAAGAGTAAAATAAAAAAATTATATAATTCAAATGTAAATAAAGTTTTAATTAGTCTTTATGACGGGCCAGAGCAAGTTGAAAAATTTAAAAAAATGTCTGACGAAGCTCAAGTGCCGTCTGATTTTGTAATTTTAAGACACAGATGGCATGGCGCCGAACAAGATTTTGGTCTTAAACTAACGAACAGAGCAGGTACTATAAAGGTAGGGCAGCAGTATGATGTAAAACAATTTAGTCATTGTTTTTATCCTTCTTATTCTATTTTAATAGATTGGAATGGAGATGTTTTTTTATGCCCTCAAGATTGGCAAAGAAGAAGAGCGATGGGAAATATTATGCTGGAAAGTATATTTGAAATTTGGGTGGGAAAGATTCTTTCAAAGTATCGAAAAAATTTGTTAGAAGGCAAGAGATGCAACAGTCCTTGTAGCGAGTGCAATGCAGAAGGTACTATTTTAGGAAAAAACCATGCTGAAAAATGGAAATCAATATATAAGGTTTAAATATCTCAAGTGAAAAAAGAAAAAACTTTAATTACAGGAGCCGGAAATGGAATCGGCCGTGAAATTGCAGAAAAATTTGCAAAAGAAGGTCATGATCTTTTTCTTTTAATTAAAAAAAAAGATGAAAGACAAAATTTAGAATTATTAGAAAAAAAATATAGAATCAAAGTTAAAATATTTGTTGGTGATTTGAGAAGCTTAAAATTTATTAAAAAATTAAAAAAAATAAATTATATTAATAATTTAATTAATAATGCGGCTATGGCTAATACTAAATATTTTACAGAGGTGTCTGACAAAGACTTTCATGATTTGACGAATGTAAATTTAAGAGCTATTTTTAAGCTTTCACAAATTTTTTCTAAAAAGATGATTAAGAATAAAATCAAAGGCACAATTATAAGTATTAGCTCTCAATTAGGACATATAGGAGCTTATAATAGAACTTTATACTGTTTATCAAAATTTGCTTTGGAAGGATTGACAAAATCGATGGCATTAGATTTATCAAAACATGGTATTAGAGTCATAACAGTTTCGCCTACTAAAACTATAGTTACGCAAAGAGAATTAAAAGGCTCGAGTAGATTAAATAAAATAAAAAAAAAAATTCCTCTTAATAAATTTAGTACAAAATCAGAAATAGCTTCAATAGTTTTTTTTCTAACAACAGGCTCGGCTAGTTCTATTACGGGCACATCAATTATTTCTGACGGTGGGTGGACAGCAGGAAAATAGCAGTGCAATCTTACTACAAATAAGAATTTATTCTAATAGGTTTTTAATTATGAAACACAAATTATACAAATACTTTTTTTATTTATTTTTCGTTTCAATTTTAACTTTCATTATCTTAATTACAATCAATTCAAATATAAGAAGGTTTGTTTTACATTCAGCTATTAATGCATATAAAGTGTATATGATTGTTTCAGTACAAGAAGATTTAAAACGATCAAAACCCGACATGTTTAGCGCTAAAAAAAAAGTTTTTAAATTTATACGTGTTTCTAATTTAGTTGCTAATGGTAAAAGCAAACTCTTGATTGGAATTTATGATGTTACAAAATTAATAGAATCAAGAGCTTTAAGTGATGAGGATTATATTTTACTAGAAGATCTATTTTATAAAATTACAAATATTGATCCATCAATGTACGAAGCTAAGATTTGGTATGCTAAGTCACTTTTTTTAAAAGGTGAGTATCAAAAATCTTTAAACCAAATTAATCAAGCTATTAAGATTTCTCCTGTCAATTCTGAACCTTACCGACTAGGAATTATAGTAGCAAAAAAAATTAAAAATATAAAACTAGCAGATTCCTTTTGTAAAAAATATAAAGTCTCCCATTTTGGAGGCATGGAAGAAAGGTATAAAAGTAATATTTTTACAGGAACTAACATTAATAAATTTGCTGTTCAATTTACTTCTCTAAAAAGCAATAAAGTTTATAAAGATATTTACCCGAGTTCAGGAATAGAACTTAATAAGTTTATCAAACATGAAATCGTACCGAATATTCCGCTGAATATAGGAGGTTTAAAATTATATTTTACACCAATACCCGGTATGAAATTAGAAATTAAAAAAATTATATTACAAAGTGACGAGAATAATTATGAACTAGAAAAAAATGAAATTTTTATTTTTGCGAAAAATTCTTTTTTTAATAATAAAAATAAATACCATTCTATTTTTTTTACAAAAACAGATGATGAGATAATAGATTTAAACTTTAAAAAAAAATATATAAATATAGATAAGATATTTATTGATATGAAATTGTCTAAATTAGAACTTTCAAGTTTTTCATGCCCAGACTTATAAAAAAAATAATATTACTTTTAATTCCTCTTTTTTTACTGTTTTCGTATACTGTTATAAAAAAAGATTTTAGATTAGCGCATCAAACTTCATTAGTTTACAACACACCTTTTCCTTGGCAAACTTACATTTTAAAAGCTGAGATGGCAAAAATTTTTCAAAAATTACGTTTTATAAAAAAAAATAGCCAATTTTCAAAAGTAAAAATTACTCTAAATAAAAAGTCTTCAAAAAAACTTTTAGGCAACACACCAAATTCAACTAAAGATTGGGTAAAAGCTTCCTTAAAATATGAAAATAATTTAGTGCAAAATATAGAACTAAGATACAGGGGTGATAATCCCTGGAATTGGCTAATGGAAAAAAAATCTTATCGAATTAAATTAAGAAAAAATGAACTAATTAACAATTCTAAGTATTTAGAATATTTTCCATTTTCACCAACTATGTTTTTTTCTTCTAAATTATCTTCAGAAATGGATCTTTTAACCTTGAAGCCTAAATTAATAGAATTATATATTAACGGTATTTCAAATGGAATGTATGTAGAGTTCGAAAGACTTAATGAGAATTTTCTAAAAAAAAATAATATTAACTTTGCAAATATATACAAAGGTGAAAATCATGCATCAGAAAGATATATAGGTTTAAATAATAATTTATTTAACAACACTGAACTTTGGTCAAAAGTATCTGCTATTAGTAAAAATAGCGCAAAGAATAAATCTGATCTAAATTTTTTTTTAGAATCGCTAATAAAAAATGAAAATAAAAGTTCACCAGATTTATCTTTAGATGGTTTTATTGATCTTAATATTCAATCTAAATTCTTTTCTTTTTTAACAATTTCTCAAAATAATCATCATGATTACTTTCACAACATGAGATTAGTGTTTAATACTGAAAATGGTAAAGTTACACAACTATTAGCGGACTCCCAAATAAATAGCAGTATTGATCCCGATGGTTTTCTACTTGATTTTTCCAGCAACGATCTCTCATCATTTTTAAATAAGAATACTGATTTTATAGATCAGAAATATAAATGGATTTACTATTATGTTTTTAAAAGAAAAATAATAGACAAACTTATTAGTTATTATAAAAGTATTAGACCTAATTTAAAAATAGTTGAAAAAAGAGAACCTCATAGTAATGATGGATTAAGAAGTAATCTAATCAAATCTGATGTAATAATTCAAAAAATTAAATCTAACAAAAAAAATATTGAAAAATTGTTTGGTTCTAAACCCAATTCTACTTGGAATCCTAGTAAAAAAGGTTTTAAAATTTCTATCAAAGGCCATATGCCAGCAGCAAATATTAAATTATATTTCAAAAATAACCCGCCCAAATGGATTGGTATAGATGAGGATTATAACAATAGAATTTCTCTTAATGAAAAAAAAATATATTTGGAGGGTAGTAGTAGTACAATTTTGCTACCAATAAGAATTTATTCTAATAGAATTAAAAGCTCAAAAAATTTATCTAGGATTGATCAAGAATTTCGTATCAAGAACATAAATACTAAATTTAATTTTATAACTGAAAATAATAATGCTCCTCACGAAATTATTGCTACGAATCCTTTTAATAAAAAAGAATTTATTTTAAAAAAGGAAAATTCAATTGCAGTTAAGACAAATAAATATAACAAAGTCTTAATAAATAGTGAAATTTGAGGGCAAATTTTATACCTATATAAGAATTAAAATATACTTTTAATCATTGTATTTAATATCAGAACAAGATAATTACTCCTGATATCAAATTGTAAAAGGGCAAGTGGCGGAATTGGTATACGCGCTGGTCTTAGAAACCAGTGCCGCAAGGCTTAAGAGTTCGAGTCTCTTCTTGCCCACCATTTTAAACTATGAAAGTTATAATTCAGTCAAAAAAAGGTTTGAGAACAAAATTATCAATTACGATTGATAAAAAAATAATTCAAACAAAATTAGATGCAAAGTTACTTGGACTTCAGTCAGAAGTAAGTTTAAAGGGCTTTAGGCCAGGTAAGGTACCGTCTTCTGTTATTAAAAGTCAATTTGGTAAATCTATCTATGGCGAAATAATAGATATAATTTTAAAAGAAAGTTCAATTAAAGCATTAGAAGAAAATAAAATTAAAGCAGCTAGCCAGCCTAAAATTAATTTAAAAACTTTTGGTGAGGGTAAAGATTTGAATTATGAACTTGAGGTCGACTCTCTCCCAGAAATAAAACTTAAATCATTTGAAAAATTTAAAGCTACAGAATTTAAAGTTAAAATTGAACATAAGGTTGTAGATGAAAAAATTAAAGAAATAAGTATTCAGCATAAGCAGTTTTCAGATAAAAATGAGTCTGACCTTGCTACATTAGGTGACCAGGTTATTTTTGATTATTCTGCAACAGTTGACGGAAATAAATTTGAAGGAAGTGAGGGCAAAGGGGTTCAATTGGAATTAGGTAAGGATTTATTTCTTAAAGGGTTTGATAAGCAATTAGTTGGTGTAAAAAAAAATGATTCAAAAAATATAAACGCAACACTTCCAGAGAGTCATCCAAAAAAAGAACTGGCAAATAAGAAAACTGTTTTTAAATGTAAAATACTTAATGTAAAAAAACCAAATGAAACAAAAATTGATGATGAATTTGCAAAACAACTAGGAGCTAAAGATTTAAAAGATCTTAATAAATTAGTAGAAAATCAAATTTCATCTCAATACAATCAAGCCTTAAATGCAATTACAAAAAAAGAAATTTTAGATCAGGTTGAAAAATCTCACGAAGTAAATTTGCCACAAGGTCTTATAGACGATGAGCTTAATACAATGACTCAAAACCTTAGCAAAGAAGATATTGAAAAACATAAAATAAATAATTTAAAATTAGCACAATCAAGAATTAAATTAGGCTTACTTTTAAATGAATATGGTGAAAAAAATAATCTTAAAATAAGTGAGGACGAAGTAAAATCTGAAATTCAAAAACAAATTAAAGGAATGCCTGGTCAAGAAAAAATGGTTATTGATTATTATCAAAAAAATCCAAGTGCGGCTCAAAGTTTAAAAGGAGCCCTTTACGAAGAAAAAATTTTAAATCTTTTAAAAACAAAAATTAAATTAACATTAAATGAAATATCAACATCAGAAGCTGAAAAAAAAATATCTGATTTTAACAAACCTAAAAACATTAAAGACAAACAGAAAATAGACAAGTTAACTAGTAAACCTTCAAGTAAAACAAAAAAAATTGGTAAAAAGTAATCAATAGTTGTATAAAAAATAATCATGATTCGTGATTTTGAAGAACAAATGAATAGTCTAATACCCATGGTTGTTGAGCAAACAAGTAAAGGTGAACGTGCTTATGACATCTATTCAAGGCTTCTAAAGGAAAGAATAATTTTTCTTGTTGGTCCCGTTAATGATTCTGTTGCTTCTTTAGTTACAGCTCAACTTTTGTTTTTGGAGTCAGAAGATCCAAAGAAAGAAATAAATTTTTATATTAATAGCCCTGGTGGGTTAGTAACTGCTGGATTAGGTATTTATGATACAATGCAGTATATAAACTCACCTGTTTCTACACTATGCATAGGTCAAGCTTCTTCAATGGGCTCTTTTTTACTAGCTGCCGGTGAAAAAGGAAAAAGGTTTTCGTTACCAAACTCAAGAATAATGGTTCACCAACCTTCTGCTGGTTTTCAAGGTCAAGCAACCGATATAGAGATCCACGCTAAAGAGATTTTAGCTTTAAAGGGAAGACTAAATAAACTTTATTCAAAGCATACTGGAAAAACCTTAGATGAGATAGGAAGCGCTTTGGAAAGAGATAACTTTATGACAGCTGATGATGCTAAAACATTCGGTTTAATTGACTCTGTTGTGGAAAAAAGAAAATAGCACACTACATCTAGCTTTAACCGCAACTTATACTTGATATGAAATTTTCAAACATTTAATATTAATCTATTGATTCGTTATGACAGAAAAAAATAATAAAAATATTCTATACTGTTCTTTTTGTGGAAAAAGCCAACACGAAGTCAGAAAATTAATTGCTGGGCCTACAGTTTTTATTTGTGATGAATGCGTAGAGCTTTGCATGGATATTATTAAGGAAGAAAATAAGAGCTCTTTAGTAAAACACCAGGACGGTGTGCCAACTCCAAAAGAAATCTGCACAGTCTTAGATGACTATGTCATAGGACAAAAATTTGCGAAAGAAGTATTATCGGTTGCCGTGCACAACCATTATAAAAGATTAAATCATGATTCAAAAAATTCAAAAGATGTAGAGTTATCTAAGTCAAATATATTACTTGTGGGTCCTACCGGATGTGGAAAGACACTTTTAGCGCAAACACTTGCTAGAATTTTAGACGTTCCGTTTACAATGGCTGATGCAACAACTTTAACTGAAGCTGGTTATGTTGGCGAAGACGTTGAGAATATTATTTTAAAATTACTACAAGCAGCTGATTACAACGTAGAAAAAGCACAAAGAGGTATTGTTTATATTGATGAAGTAGATAAAATAAGTAGAAAATCAGAAAATCCTTCGATCACAAGAGATGTTTCTGGCGAAGGAGTTCAGCAAGCTCTTTTAAAAATTATGGAGGGAACAGTTGCTAGCGTTCCTCCTCAGGGTGGAAGAAAACATCCTCAACAAGAATTTTTACAAGTAGATACAACAAATATTCTATTCATTTGCGGCGGTGCATTTGCAGGCTTAGATAAAGTTATTGAAAACAGAGGCAAAGGTTCTTCGATAGGTTTTGGAGCGGAGGTAAAAGATGTTAATGAAAAGTTGCTTTCAGATACAATGAAAAATTTAGAACCAGAAGATCTAATTAAATACGGATTAATACCTGAATTCATTGGAAGAATGCCTATTATCGCTACGCTAAATGATTTAGATGAAAAATCTCTTGTTAAAATTTTAAATGAACCACAAAACTCATTAGTAAAACAATATAAAAGATTATTCGAATTTGAAAATGTAGAGCTAGAATTCAAAGCAGACGCCTTAAATGAGGTTGCAAAAAAAGCAATAAAGAAAAAAACTGGAGCCAGGGGTTTAAGATCTATTTTAGAAAATATTTTGTTAAAAACAATGTTCGATTTGCCAGATTTAGAGAATGTTTTGAAAGTTACTGTAGATAAATCAGCGGTTAGAGGTCAATCTGAGCCAATTATTACCTACGGTAAAAAACAATCAACATCTGTTGCATAATAGCTTCTTGATATTCCAGTACTAATTACCATATAAACTTAGGTATGGCTTCAAATATAAAACCGTTATTACCTTTAAGAGACATAGTTATTTTCCCATCTATGGTTGTTCCTCTCTTTGTGGGTAGAGAAAAATCAATTAAAGCTCTTCAAGAAGTAATGAAGGCAGATAAATCAATAGTCTTAGTAGCACAAAAAAACTCTGAAATTGATGAACCCGAAAGTAAGGATATATACGGATACGGTTGTTTGAGTAAAGTCATTCAGCTTCTTAAACTACCTGATGGAACAGTAAAAGTCTTAGTTGAAGGAGAAAAAAGAGTTAAAATTTTAGAGGTAAATAAAAATAACGATTCTAAATATTTAAGTTGCAGTATAGAAATTTCAGCGGATATAAATAAAGAAAAAATTTCTGATTTTTACGTTCAAACACTTGTTAAAAAGTTTGAAAAACTGCTTGTACTAAACAAGCGTGATTTAAATGAAATAGTTAGTACTATTAAAAAAATTAAAGACCCAAGTTTAATAGCTGACAACATAGCTTCAAATCTGAATTTACAAATTTTTGAAAAACAAGAAATTTTAGAAATTATTGATCTTAAAAAAAAATTAGAGAAAATTTATGAGTTAGTAGAAAAAGAAACAAGCGTTATTTCTGTTGAGAAAAAAATTAGAGGAAGAGTAAAAAATCAAATGGAAAAAACTCAAAGAGAATATT